>Ga0209611_10000261_pt1 | contig 71048 bp, 54 predicted proteins | sample S1TSphgellanicum_3_FD_187693 | JGI IMG/M metagenome (GOLD analysis project Ga0209611, IMG submission 187693) | Host-associated microbial communities from peat moss isolated from Minnesota, USA - S1T2_Fc - Sphagnum magellanicum MG (SPAdes) (version 2) | ecosystem: Host-associated > Plants > Peat...
AACACAAGGTGACATCCTCTTTGTTGAGGCAGAAATTTTATTGAGGGTAGTAAAGGTGGCCTCCACATACACTAGAACAATTCCACCAGTTCTTCACACTGTTTAAACCACTACCTACTTGCTCTAAACACCAAAATTAATTTGTGTTAATACCAGATATGTCCTAATTGCATTAATTAATGCTGACAAAACTAAGAAATATTTCAAGACTTACTTCATGGCCGGATATGTTATTAGTTTTGTTGGCATGCCAAATAAGTTTTGAAATATTTCTTAATTTCATCTTTGAAGTTGAGACAATAAAGTTATTCATAAGGTTCTCCCCAGTCTGATCCCCCTTTCGATCCTTAGTTTGCTGTTCCATGCCCAGTTTGTACCTATCTACCGAGTAACCCTAAGTGGGGATGAAAACACCAAATTGGGAACAACTAGAGACTAATTCATTTTTAACTCAATTCACAAGCAAAAATTTAAAAAGACACAAGTTGGTGAAATTTCTTTCCTTGCATAATAAGCATCACCTACTATCATCCAGATAATTTTCTTTTTCCTGGATATTGGATTTTCAGACCCCTGAAAAAATTTCCAGTATTTTCTTTTGAGAGTTAATTAGAGACGTGGCTTTCTGGCACCAACCCAAAAGCACCTTTCAAGTTTTTCTTAATAAATAAATAAATAATGGTTTTCTAGGCATCAACTTAATGGGTATTAGGCCTAGTCCCACTTTAGCAAACTTGCCACAAGTGGGAGGACATGTGGGAAGGCATTTTGAGAGCGAGAGGCACAGCAGAGGAAGTTAGTGTCACATTCAAATTTGGCAGGAATTGGAATGTACCTTTGGTGTTGTTGGAAACATCTTGATGAGCAAGGATTTAATGAAATTTATTTGGTAAGATTTGGATTCAGAAGGTGGGAGATATTGATTTTTTAAGTGATTTCTGCCGCTGAAAATTCAAATAAATTCCAAAAAACCAGGTTTTGGAAGGGAAAAATCAGTTGAGGACGTGGTAACACTTGGGCCACACTAGTTAATATGAAGAGCACACTGTACTACTTACTATATTGGCTAATTTCTTATGTCAGCTTGCTTGCTTCCCAAATGTTCTTTTGTAGCTTTCTCACTTTTCACATTCACCAACCTAAACTGATGTTATTGGTTCATCACATCAAGAACAATATCATCTTTTTGTGAGCATTGAAGAAGATGAATTTGTTTTGTCATCCGATTCATGCCTTCTGAGCTGATGTTGAATGCCAAGATTGAAGAGCTCAAGTTTATCTTGTCACCTTATTTATAAAATGGGAAAATAAATACCTCCACTTTCATGGTTTTCATTTGTTCTCTGCTTATGCTTCTAGACTTTGTGATAATTGTGCATGTTTTGCATAATCAGAGAATATTGCAATGAACAGGGTCTTCAAAATGATGGCAAAATTACTCACTCAAAATATTCATGGCCGTAAAGCACTCAACGAATATCTCCAGTCTATTTGGAAGGTACCTTATGTTCATGAATATTTATATGTATTAAGATTGTTTGTTTGTTTGTTTTGTTTGTCATGTTCAAATCTGTGAAACCATAATGACCCCACCGTGTTCTTCATATTATTGGAAAGTCATTGACCAATAAGGGTGCACAAAAAGGTGGTTTCATAGTGTTTAAACATGTGATGCAAGAGTTATTAAATATTGAACAATTTTGTCAAACAAAACTTAAGGATATCAAAAATAAAAATTTCAGAAAAATTGCAAAATTTTCTTGATATTGTTGAAAAGCCCTCAATGAGTTAGACTTCTTGGAAATGATTTGTAATTTTAGACTTAAAGTGGGAGGTGATATCAAATTTTGAATATTTTTTGTCATTGGAAGTTAATTTAAAATTAAATAATTATTCACAAGTGCATTCTATTGTCAAGGTCCTATTCACACTTGTTCCAATGACATAAGTCACACTCATTCCTTCTCAAAAGAAAAAGTAGAAGGATCTTACACCTCCTCCTCCTTGTGAGAGAGAAGAATCTTACAACTATAATTACCTCTCTTAAAGAGTAGGTGTTCTCATCTTACACTCTATGATCTACATGTGTTTAATACATGTTTAACCTTTGCTTGGGACCTTAGGATGGTAAAGTCTATGGGTGGGGAGTGGGAACATTCCCAAATGTAGGCCACAACTAGCTATCCCCTTGACCTAGGCCCCTTAGTTTGAGCAATGAGAATGCCCCTTACCTCAGGCATTTAGTATTGACCTTACACTTAACCCTAAAGGATGAAATGGACATTATTTACATTCTTTTGTCAAAATTTAAACAATTGTCATCTATGGAAGACATAACTTTATTCAACTTTTATTTATTTATTTTAAAATCATGTGTCTAAAGAAGACTACTTTAAATTTTTTTTTAAAAGGGCCCATTCAAGCAATGATAGTCCATAAGTATACTTAGCCAAATTTGGCAATATTCAAATTATGAATGTAACAAATCTTAAGCACCCTTTCATATTGTAGGTAGTTGTGTGATTTTTAGTGATTTCTTTGATTTTTTCGTTTTGGCGAATTGTTTAAAAAGAAAGAAGAGGAATATGTGATAAAATATCCTTTTTTCAAAATATGTTTTGCAAAATGGTGAAAATTCACCGCCAAAAAAAATCACTGAGAATCATTGTTTATAAAATTTGTGTAATAATTGCAATGGTACCTATAAATGCAAAAAGGAAGTTACATTTCATACAATTTCATAACCTCAGCTACCCTTTAGGTTATCAATGCCTAATGCAATATCGATTATATGGCCTTAAGTTGGAGTTTATTAACCATGTCCATATACACAATTAGTATATAATATAGTGTATTACTGTAGTTCCTTTTTAGGTTTAGTGGTAATTAAGTGATTTTTGGAAATGTCAAAGAAATTTTAAATTATTTGATTAAAATGTCAAAACTTAAGGAAATTACAAGGGACAATAAAAATTTTAAAAATTGGGGGAAACTAAGGAGCTTCTTGATTCAAGCCAATCCACCATCATTGTAGAGTAGGTATGCAATAATGGACAATTATTTTTTTATCCTATATTTTGGTGAAACCTTTTATGTCTCCTCATTTTTGCAAAAAGAAATAATAAAAGATGTTGTGAAAAAGGTCTTACTATGTCAGAGTTCCAAAGTCAAGAGAACCTGCCAAAAACGATGCATATATTTATTGCCGAAATTTCAGAAATTTTCATGAAACTTCAATAGCTTCATTAGATTTTTTTTGGGGGATTCCTGCCTAGTTCTGGCGACCAGTAGGAACTCATTGTCTAAATATGGCAACATGTGACTTTTTCCCCTCAAATTATGGCGACTTTTGCGGTTAGTTTTTTTCCCAAAAAAAAGCCCTTTATCAATCATGTCTAGCACTGGTTTTTTCTCTTTTTTGGGGGGTTTATTTGGTCGCCACACAGAGAAAATTCGCCAAAAGAAAAAAAACATTGTGTATCCACCCCCAAAAATAGAAATTAGAAATCATTAAATCGTTTTTTCAAAAATTTGAAAGTAAGAAATAATCGGCCGAAATAATCTGGCTACACACGCTCACGAACATAGGGAGAACAGAAGGGGGTCGGGACGGGGACGGGTCCTGCATGGAAAGGCCAACTGGCCCGTGTCGCGGAGGAGAGCCCGGGGCGGGCGGAGGGAGCCAGGAAAGGACGACAATCATTCCTTCCGTGTTTGCGCTTTTGGGTTGCCAATGTCCATGACATTTTTGGATTGCAGTCGAGGAGGAGCGTCGAATCTGCAGGTGGTAGCATGATTTGATGCTCTTATTTGGGGCTGCGCGCGTTTTTTTGACCCAATAAGTGAGCAATTTGGTTCACATTTGAGAGGGGTTTGGATGCTCCTTCTATTATGAGTGTGCGACTCTCTCTCTCTCTCTCTCTTTATTACCCATTTTTGGCTTGTCAAAAACTCTCTCCTCTCCCAGCTTTGTAACGGGAATGTTCTCGCAGTTTTTGTAGATCTGTGCTCGGAAACACAATGTATGCAGCAGCCATTATGATGTTTGGTACTGATTTTCTTTGAGCGATTTTGCTTTTTGTTTGCTTCTTTCTTTTTCCCATGTCTTCTCATCAAGTTTCCACTGCGAGTGTGTGCCAAGATGGTTTGTGTTCAGAGTCTCGTAATTTGAGTACGTGACCCTACGACCACGAACACCAAGAAATGCAGTGTTTTGGTGTGAGATGACGACGATCTCGGGATGGTGAAAATTTCGAGCTGTGTAATGTAAAGGAAGGAACGAACGAACGAGGAAACAAAAGGAGCTGCTGCTGCTGCAGCTGGCGCAAGAGAAGCAGAACTAGATCGAGGAACAAGCAAGCAAGCCAGCAAGAACTTTGTAGATCCTCGCGTTTGAAGCGGAGGATGTAGAGAAGATCGGACTTCTCGAAGAAGGAATCTCGCAGCAAGAGATGGATGATGGGAGGAGAAGAAGGCTTAGTTTAGGTCGTATGGCTTGAAAGAAGAGGAAGAAGCTCTTGATTGTCGAGGAAGTTCTGGGGTTATCTGGCGCCCAGACACACAGTGTGTTGCACGGGGGATATATAGTTTTGCAACAATTCTGATGCGAAAGGAAAGGGGGATTCCGAGCGAGCGAACGAGCGAAAGGATCATCTAATGGTACAATCTGGGTACTAATTTGTAACAAGAATTTTGGCAAACAAGATGAGGGCACGTTTGGTGATATATGAGAGCTTTGTGGTCGGGGGATCAATTGGAGCTCTCGGCTGTATAGGCTTGTGGTTCTTGAACAAGAAATTGTACAAGGATTATGAGGAGAAACGAGTTCTAGTGCAGATCCTATTCAGTGCGGTATTCTCGTTTTCATGCAATCTTTTGCAACTGGTGCTGTTTGAGATTCTCCCTGTTCTCTCTGAACAGTAAGTCCTTTATTTTCCTCCAAACATGTTGTGCATGTGGGAAATTTCATTCTAGGAGGCCAACAACAACTGTGATTGGTTTTGTAGGTTTTGTGTTCTCAAAAGAATTGCACAAGAATTTCATGCAGAACAACATAGCAGCCTAAAACAATTTGCAAAGTCTTCTTTTTCATAGTCTTTTTCTGTAGACAGACATGCACTAGAACAGAAAGTGGTAGCGACTGACTGGAAGAGCAAATGAAGCCACCCAAAGGATCATCATTGCTACGAATTTTTGCTAGGAGTGATGGTTTTTGGGAGAGAAAGATACTGACTACCTGATGTCATGGCAACTGGCAGAGCACGCAGGATCAATTGGAAGATAGACTTGTTTTGTCTCATTGGGCTCCTTGTCTTTGTGTTGCCGTATTATCACTGCTACCTTATGCTCCGCAACAATGGTATGTGCTTTTTTTCCCCCAGCTCTTCCACAAATTGCCCTTTTCATTTGTCATCAGTCAATTCACACATCTTCTTGTTCTTGAATGTCCATATCTTGCTGTGATAGTGACACCAAACAGACAGAAATTGCAACCCTAGACATCTATTTGGGAAATTCCTGCATGTGTTGGTCTTGACTGATTGCTGACTCAGATGTTTTTACCTGTTATGGAACTGTCTTGATTCTGATATGGAAATGAGGCCACTTTTGTTTGCGTACATCTTTTGGAGATTTAAGAGTTTTTGTAGTTTGTATGTGAAAGAAGTTTGTTCTCGGATTACCCACACTACCTTGGTCAAGGTGCTGCTTGTACAGTCATGGATAGATCTTGGATGCTACACTGTTTTGTCAAGGCCAGCTATGATGCCACCACCTATTCTGCACTGCAAGCATGTGTGCAAAGATTGGACATTGTGGGACATGCAACTTGTTCTCACAATTACCCAAATTGAGTGGTTTGCAGGGATGCGGCAGAAAAGAGCTATGTTGAGTGCTGTGTTGTTTCTGTCAGTTTTTCTTTATGCTTTTTGGCGCATGGGAATTCACCTTCCAATGCTCTCCCCTGACAAAGGTTTTTTCACCTTTCTGAAGCTCCAATTGTTGTGTTTCTGTCTAGGATCTTCCTTTCGTTATTCAATGTATGAGATGAGCAGTTGCAAAACTGGATGCCTGGGGGTAGAGTTGGTCATGTCAGGGCACTAGTAGTTTTGTCTGATGAAGTCATGCAAGTCTGCTTCCTTCTGATTATAACTTTTGCTGACTAATGCATCTCTCTAATCCTCAGGTTTTTTTACAATGGCTCAACTTGTGAGCAGAGTTGGAGTCATTGGGGTTTCCTTGATGGCAATCTTGGCTGGTTTTGGAGCTGTCAATCTGCCCTATGGGTATCTCACACTCTTTATCAGGTACAGATGTTGGTTCTCAGTTGCAGTAAAGGTCATGTCATGTTTGTCTTTAGCTGATTCCAGCTGGCCAACACTTTCTGTTTGTGTGGCACTCTAGAGAATTGTTTCAAAGGGCTCTAATTTTCATCTGAAAGATTCCATCAGCACTTGTGAAGTGATGATAATTTGGCAGCAGGGTTACACCCTTGGCATTGCTGCAGATAAGATTCTGTCTCTTCATCAAACGTACAGTGTCAAGGGCACCCCACACAAGGGAGTCCTATCTGGGTATAAATTTATAGGTGTTGATTGGTGTGTTGACAGAGAGATTGATGAAGCAGAAATTTCTGCACTCGAGAGGAGGTTATTGTATGCACAGGAAATGGTGGTAGCAAAGAAAAAGAAGATAAATCAGGCACGAATTGACTTGCAACGTCTAAACGGAGGCTACCAAGAGGTGAACTCTCTGATTTCTACTTATCAATTTATTGACTTCTTCAGCAATGCTGGAATGTACCATGATGTGAGAGACCCAGTATTCTGTATGTTCAACATATGGTGCAAGTTTGGCAAAGGAGATTGTTGGTTTAATTAGGGGTTCTTGGGGCACAGGCAGAAGATCCAAAGTCATTCATGACTCGGTGGATAGGAACTGTGGTACGAACTGCACAAGAAGATGAGCGGGAACAAGGTGCTTATTGTTCCTTTCTAAGTCTAGACCATCATTTTTGTCAACCTGACCTCAGTTATATAGCTTACTTTCCTTGCTTTCAGAGGTAACAGGAAATGAAGTTTGTCTGAAAATCTCCTCATCCTTTAAATCTCTTGTTCAAATACTTGGGGAAGTTGCTCTTATCCTCTTCACAAGAGGAGCAGCACCATCATTTTTGGAATTGAATCCTGTTGATGTATGATCCATGTAGAGATACGGGTGATGGAGGAAGAAGTGAAGGCATTGGATGAGATGACAAAACAGCTTTTCCTTGAGGTGTATGAACTGCGCCAGGCTAAGGTCAGCTTCACTCTGGCCTACATAGGCATTTGTGGTTTGCAGGGAGAATGATCAAAGAGTGGTCAAGTTGAACCAGGGCTAAACTATGGTTGAGAGTCAAAGCCAGCACTGCAGTTGTGTGAAAGAGTGTTCTTGTTTGGGAGTTGTAAGAGATACCTCATTGTATTGTGGCTGGGCTCTACCTTAAGTTGAGGGGCATTGGGGGGTCAGTGACACATGGATGAGAGCAATTTTTTTCTCCTCTCTTTAGGTCCTTGTGGCAGGAGCTATCTAGTACAGGCTTCATTATTTCATGCCAATTGTTCTGTTATGGTTGTGGTTGAAGGAAGTGGCAGCATTCTCAAGGACATGGCGGGGACACATGCAAAACTTTTTGGGATATGTGTGCTCTTTGTATTGTGTTTACAAGATGTACAAGGTCAGTACTCTCCCTGGACCATCAATTTTTCTTGGGCCATGGGATATTTGCTGTTTGAAGTACAAATTCTGATTTTCAGGTCTATCTTGTTGCTGGAGATCAAGGCTTCAGGATCAGTTTTGCATCCCTCAAGAGAGCCCTTACATTCTACATCTTTGTGAAGGGTCAAGTGAAGGCAGTGTCTGGTCTTGTCACAAGAACTTTGGAGCTACAATTGATATATTGACCAGGGAGAGAGAGAATTTTTTTCTGGAGGTATTCAATAGTATTCATTCTTTTATGACCATTGTTGAAAATTCTTACATGAAGCAACCTGGTTGTCATTTATTTTCTTTTTTTTTGCAGTCACTGGAAAGTGTTGTTTACAAAGTTTACAATGAGGTATGCCCTTGGCAACTCTGCACATGATTCTGAGCTGTGACTTCTGGGGGTGATTGAGTCCTACTGCTGCCAGTTAAGACACTGCAAGAGTCATCCTATAATTCGGGCCACTTGTATTGCATCAGTTGTGATAAAATGAAATGAGTGTTCGTCATGATTCAGAGGACATGATTATGGCTGTCATGTGGTTCAAGGCACTTGAGTTAACAGTACTCTCCAAATTTTGGTGCTTTAGTCTTGTTTTTCCTGTGTACAACAAAAATTAAGAGTGAATTTAGAGTATAAAGCTGGAGCAGCACCTACAAACCTAGGGTCCCTACTGAACTTGGTTTTCATATGGGCAGTGTAGGATTGAGTGTGTGATGCCCACAAGGTGTTAGAGATGACATCTTTGAATGGTACAAAAGAGATTTTTTTTTGTACATTCAGGTTACAAAAGTGTGTGGTGTTGATGTTGCTTCAGGTATGGCTGTATACTTCAGTGGTCAATCATTTCTAATCAACCCTGTTGTTTTGACTCAGTGCTTTGGTGTGTTGCTTGTTACTGCAGTCCTCTACTGGCAGTGTGGACCCCATCACTCATACTCTCAGCCTGTTTCTACAGTATTTTGATATTGACATAAATGTCACTCTTTGGTCTCAGGTTTGTCGATCATTTTCCAACTATTCATTGTTATTGTGTCAAGTGTTCATGGTTCATATTGTTGTCCATTCCTATTTGGTAGTTCTTCTTGAGATTGGAGTCCTGATCTTTGCCACTACCAGCAATATTTCTGGAGTTTATGACTTTTAGGTTACCTATAACCTAGTAGTTTTCATTCTGGGACTCTGGGACTCTGCTGTAGGTAGTATTAGTTCTCACAACCCCAACATGTGCCGGTAAAACCTAATTTAAATCACCCTTCTCTTAAGGTAAGGTCCATTATGTATCTTTTAGCATCATCTCAACTAGAACAATTGAACATAGAGGTCTGTGCAGAGTACCACTTTGTGTTCTTCAAGCAGAAAGGCAACCATGGCTCTGCATCACTGATACTTGTCTTGTTGGTGATGTAAATCTGATATCATTCCTTTTTTCTTTGTCTCTTGTGGCTTGCTTAAATTTCACAGTATATTTCTCTCCTCTTCATTGGCATGCTGATTGCAATTTCTCTTCGAGGTTTCCTCTCAAATCTCATGAAGGTTTGATCTCAAACCTGGCCTATTTACCTTGTGCTGTTGGAAGTAGGGCTTTTGGACTTGAACACAATTACTTCCATCACTGAAGTAAGATATCACCTCATGGACTGGTCTGTGCAGTTCTTACCTTGTGCTGTTGGAAGTAGGGCTTCTGGTCTTGAACAGAATTACTTCCATCACTGAAGTAAGGGTTGATCTTATGATTTGTGCAGTTCTTTTTTGCGGTGTCTGGAGGTGGGAACAACTCATCCAGCAATGTGGTCCTCTTCCTGTCAGAGATAATGGGAATGTACTTTGTGTCATCCATCCTTCTTATCAGAAAAAGCCTGGCTACAAAACACAGGTGCTCAATGATAACTCTACTGTTATAACCTCCATGGAAAAGTTGCAGAAATACTCATTGTCAAACACAGATTTTGATAGATCCTGAGATGTTAAGAAGTGGTCCTCAATAGAGTTTTTGTAACAGAAGTGATAGAAGAGACCAATTTGTCATACAATTAGGCTGCACAACAGAGCAATTTTATGAAGCACTACCCTCAATGTAGACCCTTTGGCTTAGATGCTTGTTTGTACAGGGACAAGTTAAAATGAATTGAAGGTAAGCTTAACAAACTTGAATGAGAATACTGTTGCCTATTTTAATTAGCTATGATTCTTGAGTGCTGGCTGATATCATAACTGAATCATCCTATTACTTCTGGAGGTGTGACAGAAACTGAGGTAGCAGATTGCCCTAAGTTTTGAGCAGATGACTATATATCTGTGCCCACTGTTAGGATCAGATGAAGTTGGTGGGGAGCACTACTAGCAGCTAGTCACTGCAATTTATTATTGAGGTAACGGTCTGCTACTTTGTGCGTGATACTCACAAGGTTATGACTTCCCTCATTTTTGTTGAGGAGGTTTTGGGTTGGCTGGAACCGACACATCACCTCAATAATGTTTGCCTTACTTTTTTGGAGGAGTTTTTCACAGCAATCACATTGGTATATTTTATGAAAAAACTTCTGTAGTCAGGACTTTGTCAACAAATCACAACTGATACCTCAGTTTTTAAGTCTCAGTTTCAATTTGTCATATTTGGATCTGTGCTGAAAGTTCTGTTTGCTCATCCATCCCTGGGTAGTTAAACCACCTATGGCTATAACTGCCCACTGCCAGCCCTTTTGTTGGGAACTGTCAATTTGCCTCAATACAGTTAAAGGGCTACCATAGTCCTTATCTGCCCTATTATACCACTCGGTTCTATTGTCTATCTGTAAGGATGGGTTTCTGCATATCCCCTATAACAATCTACTGTCACTGTATGCAGGATTATCATCACAGATGTGTTGGGTGGCGATATTCAATTCGACTTTTATCAGCGTTGGTTTGATGCCATTTTTGTTGCAAGTGCTCTTCTTTCACTATTACTTCTATCTGCTCATTACACATCCCGGCGTGTGGACAAACATCCCATTGATTGATTCCTCATAGGTCTTGTCCCAACCCTACTACACAATACTTGTGTCATTCTGTTATTGTCACTCAATGTCCTGTATATTGCTCTTGATGTATTTTCTGACCTCAAAGCTCAGCAGGAAGAACAAGAAAACCCTCCTCAATGCCAGCATTAATTCTGCCTAGGCCTGCAGAGAATTTTACAAAGCTGTTGGGTGTGATACAATTACACTCCTGTTCTTAGCCCCATGATTCTTTTTGTATGATGGACAGTTCATTCATATACTAGACTAAATAGAAGGAACTGAAGCCTCTAATTCTTTCTTATCCTTGATGTGTTCGCAACCAAGAAAGTTACGTCACATTGTAAACAAATTATGCTAGTATTGCAGGCACAATTTGTGTTTTCCCACCACTTTTTGTTATGTTTGATATATGTTGTGTGGGGATGCTATCTATTTGGAAGATGGCTGGGTGTGTGAACACCATCACAGCTAAGGATGTTTTTCAGGCACATGTGCAAGGCATAGAGCAAGGCGTATGCCTGAAGTCACACTTTATTGCCACCTCGGATATTTTGATAGTACTTGTACTTCCACTCTCAGTTGCTATAGATTATCTGTTCATTGGTAAGCTCAAAACCTTACACCACAGTTTAGTTAGAATGGTACCCATAATCTAGAGCATTTCATAGTAGGAACTCCAGTGAACTTGCATGATAAAACTTGGTGAGTGCATATTGAATGAGGGTAGATAGTCTGTAAGCTAAAAGATGCTTCCATCTTACATGACCTGACCATGGCAACCCATCTCTACTTTGTCTGTTGAATGCAAGGAAAGCTAGTGCAGTGAGAACATGATGTGCAAGCATACACGAGAGAGCTAGGTGGATTTGAAGAAGATTACAATGGTCAATTCCATAGGATTGTGTTATGATTACTTGTCAGGGGATTTCCAGTCTAATGCACATGAGAGTGTCACGTTGCAGTAGTGGTAAGGATTGGTCCGGCCAATGACAAATTGGGAACTTTAGTGACAGCAATGTTGTTGAGGTAGGCCTGCCACCCCCATTCTTCAAATTACATATAGAGACCTCCAAGGTAAAATATGTACTGATTGGAAAGAGAGAATCATTGTTGAGACTCAAATCTGCTGGATATGAACCTGTAGGCAACAGAGTTGAAGAGAAAGTGGATCATACATTTTTGCAATAAATAGTGAATTCATAGATTATATGTAAGGTCATCCATCCCAATACTATTCAGTTGAAGTGGGCTCAACTTTGAGAGCTCTTATGGAATCTTGCTAAATTGAAACCTTCTTTTGATTAGTTTTCAAAGATGAAAATCGCTCTAAATTCAATATGTTTTGATCTATTGATACAAAAATTATGAAACAAATGATGTGCACATTGCCTTATCAAGGGCTTTCAGGTGTAACCAAGAGTAGAGTTGGGGGGTTTTGCAGTTTGGGAGGGTTATGGATTGATCACATTCAAACAAAGAAACACATATCTTAATACATAAATTCTGAAGGAAATCATTCTAAAGAGCAGGCTAGGTGTTCAGGGGAGGGCTATCTTTGATTTGAAATCTTGAATGTCAATAGTGGATACCCTTAAATCTAAGAAATCTGCAAGGGTGGCCACTTTATTTGCCACAAGAATCAAGTAGCTAATTGAAAATAATATGGATTCAAGTCAAAGCATGGATTCATTGTCTTGAACGATGGAACCCTGCCAAACTTCATAAAAAGAAAGCACCCAAGAAATGAAGAGAAAAAGAAACAAAGGGCAAAGACCAAAGTCCAAGCAAGCAAACAGCCCAAAAGAGGCGTGTCACAAGGAGGTAAGGGAACCACTAAGCACCAAAACCTCCACCAGTCACAGGAAGCATATAAACTAAAGAAAGGGGAGGTAAGCCTGATAACACTCCAAGCCTAAAAGAACCCTCCCCTGCAGTAATAGCCTGCCTCAAGATGGAGGCGGCCTGTGCTCTCTGTAAAGCCACCGACACTCTGTCTACGAAAGGAACCTAAAACTGCGCTACATAAGGATGCAGCAAAATCCAGGTGGATATACCAAAGTTGTCTTGCCCATCTGTCTATGAAGCAAGATTGTTTGTTTGTTTTGTTTGTCACATTGAAATCTCCCAAACCAAGGTGCTTTTTGCCATGCTCTTTGATACAGCTGGAAAGCCTTCAGTGAGTAGAGGTGCATCAAGTTGGTTTGATAATGTTTCGACCTACAATGGAGAAGTTATTGAAGATTGAATCATTTTTTCACTAAAAAATTCATTTAAATCAAAACTAAAATTCATAGAGGAATTTGGGTGTGTGCTTGATATTGTTGAAAGGCCTTTAGTGAGTAAGATTTAATGAAGATGACTTGAAAATTTTTAGACCTAAAGTGTAGGAGATATTAAATTTGACTAGTTTTTGTCATTCAAAATTCAATTAAATTGCAAAAAATGATTTTGGAAGGAAAAATTAGTTGGATAACCAATTCACACTTGAGTCAATGACACAACCTAGACTAATAATTCTGAATTTAACCCTTAATTGACATTTTATCAAAACATTTGAAGTGGGAGGAGGGAGTGTCCACTAGTCAATGTGTAAATGTCTAAATTTTAAATTTTCGACTTAATAAAGTTGTAAGGGATTTCAAGTTGAATCTTTTGATAGCCAAAAAGGAATTGAATCAAGGAATGGGAAAAAACACATATTTAATTAATTTAGAACTTTACAAAAGTCCGAAAATTCAAACAATAACTTTACAATGTTAATTTTTTTCAAACTTTCAATTATAAATGACCTAGTGGCCACCAAGACCACAAGGAAAAGCTCTAAAAAAATGCAATTTGCATGTAGTGTTTACAAATTGAACTTTAAAGACACCATGGCAAGTTCTTTTAAAGAAAGTTTCCATAGATCACACTAAAATTTTAACAAACTTTATTAAATTTATAGATAAAAATTAAATCTAATAGCCACCAAGTTGTGAAAACAAATAATATTGATTTTTTGAAGAGTTTTGAAACAAAAAAAATCCACTATTAATAAAAAAAATTCCTAAAAAGTCTAAACATTTTAAACTTGAAGGATAAATTGAAAGATAATGTCAAATCCTTGTAGTATTACAAAACTTGTTATTGTCCATGGTCAAATATGCAATAACATCGGCACCATCTTGAAATAAAAAATTGAGTGATCAACATCATTTTCTCCCTTTTAGAGTTGCAAACAACATGTGCAATTTGTGAATAACGGTCCAAACCAACTACAAACAAAAGTCAATACTAGAAAACAAGGGCAAATGAAACAAATTATAACAAAAAAATGACTTGCAGAATGAAATGGTTCAAACTACATACCTAAGGGGGCTAGTTATTGCGAACATCACCATTATCATTATCCATATACTAGATGAACCAATAATAATTTTTTGAAGAGGAACTTAAACAAGGCTTAGAATATTTGACCATACAATCATAGTGAACTTCAACCATCTTGGCTAATGGTAATTCAAGAAAGGGTGGCCACAAACAAAATGTGAGGTCTAACCATTGCACATTGTTCTTTGACAACATCTATCCCCTAAATGATTCAAGAAAAAATCCACTCCACTTTGGATTCCAAAGTGCCTTGTTGGATTCATCATTAACTAGTGATGTTTGATCATCCTTCCCATAAGGTCGTCCACAACAACCATAATACACTCATTTCAAATCCTTCAAATAATAATGGGATTCAGGTGAAATTTCACTAGACATCTTAGAGCATTGTCCACATCCCCAAATGAAAACTAGATCTAATAAATTTTTAGGAATGAGCATGGGAAGAACTTCTAACACATCTTCAAGCTTCATACAAAACCAAATTACAATGTAAAAGTAATTAAACACCTTAAAGAGGAAATGTTCCACTCCAACTTTCATTTCCACTTTGCTCATGTTAATATTTCTTCCAAAGATTCATGCATTCCCATTTCAAACAATAGAATGCAAGAAATAACACAACACACTATCGACATTGAAAATTAACAATTTGCAAACATAGATGTGAACTCATCATTGAAATATGTTTCGAAACCTTGAAATACAAGAACAACAAGATGTTTCAACAAAAAAACGTACATGGTCCATCTTAATATTAAAAACATTAATGAGTTGAAGAGCAAATAAAGAATCTATCTGAAACTAACAAAGAAAACACCTTGTGGCCACTAGGCGATTTATTGAAGATAAAATAAGAAAAGACAATAATTCGATCCAAAAAATATTGAACTACATGCCCTACAAAGTTTATGTTCCCTCTTTTTATTCATTTTATATATTCAATATTATAAGCCAAAATTTTATTTAACTACATTAATTAAGAAAATTCACTATAAAAAAAATATGCCCAACAAATTTTTGTTGGCTTCAATTACAATTTAAACATATTATTTTAATTGATAAACAAATTAGAAACTAGTTAAAAACTATTATAGTAAGAACAATAGTAAACATATTACAAATTTTTTTTAGTTTTGCTTTTGTACAATATGTTGGTTCACAACTAACATTACAATCTTCAAATAACATATTGTAATAAGGATTGCTATGACTTATGCTTCTAATAATCCCAAAAGGATTATGTCTAATGTAAGTCTAAACATTAAATCTAGATGAATGAAATGAGACCAAGTAAGGAAGAACAATGGAAAACAAGTAATCTCCATTGCTACACAAACCCTCAAATGATTCCAAAAATATAGCACCACACAAATCATTATATATAAATTTATATGGCATATCATCTACAAGCAAAATGTTCCCAACATGGGTGTTGGGAAATTTTGAGAAGAAAACATCAAGGTTTTGTTGGAATATAGGCTTTTTGATATTAACGGCAAGAAAATGATCATTTTTTTAGCATGGCTCTTGTCCAAAAACCCTTGAAGGATCCAAAGAAATATGTGTTTTTTCTTTAATTTTGTCCGAATATTCGTTGATGTTGTAACATCATGTTGTAGTCCAAATATAAACTTCAAATCAAACTAAACAACTTATTAAGAAAATTTTCAATCCAAGCTTGAATGTAAGTAATGAACTAGTCAACATTTATGTACAAAACCCAGTAGCCCGTTTCGCCACCGAGACCCCACTAAGGTCAAAAATCATATGCAAACGATTCACCTCAACAAGTACTTTGGACTAAAGTTGATCTTAGAAGTGAAGACCCAAAGTTGATGGGACATCATATAGAACTATTTTTGAACACGAAGAAACTTCCTTTGCATCCCCACAAAGAACAATAGGAGTCTAAAGCCACCAAAAAGATGAAAACAAATGTACTATAATTTTTAAAACTATGATTTTCACAAACAAATTCAAAATTAGAGCATGAAGATGGTATCAACAATTTCAAGAGAACTACTCACCTAATCATCAGTTTTTTCATTGCTAATGGTGAATTAAATGAGCCATAATCCAAGCTCGCATGTTCTTCAACATCATCTATGTTTCCATGAATAGAATTGTCACTCATCAAAAAAACATCTTCCCCTCTACTCCTATCAAAGCCTAGCTCATCACTTACATCAGCACCACCCATTTGCACACCTTCTATGATGCAAAAAACTTCTTCATTTGCACTAGTTGCAACATTTCTTGTAGGCACACCAGAGAACATCCGAAGACACACAAAAGCAATGATCTCATTGTGATTCCCCTCAAGATTATGAAGGATGATCTCTAGAACTTTACAATTTTGTTTTTGCGTTTTCAACAAAATATGACTTTGCCAAATTAAAAATCAATAATATACAAAATGGATAGAAACAAAAACACACAAATAGACATATTAGGCAAACATATGTCACAACTCCTCCCCCAAAGATGCTCAGGCAAACCATGCCGCTACTTAAAATGGGCTCCAAAAAAATTTCACGGGCCTTTAGGCAAATCTCATTTCTATCAAGCCAATGATCCTCCACAAAAGTGGACATGATGTTCTCAATGATTAACGAAAGTTTCTTGCTCCTCATAATATCAACCTACATTAATTTCCTGACCCTTCCAACAAAAAGGTACACATAATAATGTACAAGCTCCCTCATGAGGCCTAAGAGTGACACTAAAACCTCTTTTGTTCTTGCCATGTACTGTCCAAACTTCAACTACATCTTCATGATATAGGTTGATTTCATGGTGGTTGTGAAAAAGAACTTGAAAAACTCCCGATCACAAAAGTAGATGACAACCTTCAAAGTTACCTTTGCATTGAACAAAATGTTTAAAAACTACTACTAGTTTAAACCTTTCCACACTATAGGAACCTCTTTTATTGTGTGCGTGGTCGGGACTACAACGGAAGTGTTGGTAACGTCATCTTGCAAAACCAAAGTGGATTCTGTTTTGTCAATAACATCAAAAAGCTCTACCATGTCATTGACCATGTCATACATGTGATGGGTGTTGAAAAGAATGGACTCTACTACTATTCCCTCTAGAGCAATGCTCTCAATCCACCTTTTCAATGTAGTTTTGAAACCTGCATATAGTGCCTTGTCAAAGGGATTCAATCTCATTTTTTTTTGTATAAAACACTTCATTGAGCTTGAAATCCAAATTGAAAAGAGCAATTTGTCAAGCTTCTACTTCCCCTTCTTCTTGCTCCAGGCTTCATCAAAATATGGTTTCTAATTAGTCGCAATTGGTTTTGGAAATCTGAAATGAATCATAGTTTCATTTCAAATGACGACCTTTCTTTTCAAAAGCTTGGTAAACTCATGCATCAACTTTAAGTCAGGTCGTCCTCCCCCCTTGGTTAGATGATCATGGATAGTGATGGTTTTTGCAAGAAAACCTCATGCTAGTCTCTCCAATTGCTTTTCCTTTATGTTCGAAAGATAACCAAACATTGATTTTCCAATCAATGTTGGAAGACGAATCGACACATTTCCACTCCCATCCAAAATGTTGCAATTCTCCCATTTAACAAGAACCATCTGCCACATGTGGAAAACCAGGTTTGAAAGAAGAAGAATACTCATGCATTCCTTGGTATATTCGATGTTGAACACATGCTTCAACATCTCCTTATATTGTTATATGGTAAAACACATAAAAAAAAGAATTCCCAAATCAATCTCTAACACTAAAATGACTTATAGAAAAAGGAGAGAAGTTACCTTGTATTTTTCATTGTGATGTAAAAAGCCATCTACATCTAGTACATTGGCCTATCATATGATAGTTAAATCCAATAAGCATGTGTCAAGCTCTCGTGATATGACAGTTTTGTGGACAAATTACAATCCTTGTTGTTTAAAATTTTGGGCATCTTCACGATTTTCACAAAATCCAACTCCCACACAACAACGATCTCGAATGTACTAAACTTGTTTAAAACATCTTGTCTTGTGTTGGGGTCCTCCACTAGCATAAAAACACTATCAATAATCGGATGAATAATGAAATTTTTTTAATGTTATAATGTAAAACAAATGAAACTAATATTTGTAACCACAATCATGTGTTGCCTACTAACGATCAGTTATAAGTTGTGAATGTCCTCCCACTTCTTAAGACAATGTGGAATTTGGCCTCTAGGTCCTCCAGAATTGTGAATATTGGAACCTTTGTGTCAAATTTGTTGTAAACAATAATTCGTGTCTTGATTTCATTTACATGTTCTCCAAAAAAAGGATGGTAAACGATTTCCAAGGATGGCCTTTTAAATCGGTTAACGGGTAGCTTCACATCCTTAATTGGGGTGAAATCAAGTGGAAATAATTTTGCATACTCTTCACCAATTGTTGTGTCCTTTATGCGACATTCAATAGGATCAAAGCCATTAACCTCTTTTCCATTAAAATTTTCCCTAATATTTTCTTTTTTTTCTCCGCATTTGTAGCCTCCTTATGTGGCCACTTTGCAACCTACTTTCCATTGGAGCTCTCCACCATTATTGTAGTGTGTTAAAATCCTCCTTATAAATCTCTTGTAATTTCTTCCCTTTCCAATTCTATGAGTTCTTTGAACTCAATCCACTTTAAGAAGACAACCATTACATCAAGATCTGGAAAATCTTTCACTTTGAAACCTTTGTTTACATTGGTTGGAGCAAGCGTATCATTCAGTTTTTTCACTGGGAACACAAAGTCCAACTTGTTGTTTTTTGCGTGGATCCTAAATAAACAAGATGACTTCATTTAGTGACGATGCCACACCATTGCAAGGATTGGCATTCTTCTCATTATGTCTTCCATCCATTTTTCACAAAATGGAAATTGAACGGTGAATCTAAACCCACCAACCTAATCGCCCATGCAAAAATTGATTCCCAAAGCTCCCAAATTCCAAAAGTTACCTCCAGATGGTGTATGTGAAACCTGATATTTTTTCCCACCATCTTTACAAGAAAAGGTGGGATATATTTGCAATCAAAGTAATTTTATTATTGAATATCTTTGCTTTGATGCAAAAAGTTGCTTAACAGTTGCTAGGTAATTTTTTGCTTGTCTTTGACACAAAAAATCACTTGGGGGTTGGTAAGCAATTTTTCGTTTTGTTTACATGCAAAAATTGCCTAGTGGCCATGTGAAGAATTGCCAAGCAATTTTTTGCTTCGTTTACATGTGAAAAATCGCCTAATGATTTTTCTCTCTGGTCACTTTGATTATTGTTTCATTTATTCTCACTAATGTTTTTGGAATTTACGAGTTTTGAAGTATTTACAAGCTTGTGCCAACCATGTCGACTTTGACTTTGCCTTTAGATATTGTTATATGAATGAATATTCACCTACGAGAAATTATCATTGGTGGTTTAAAACTTGAATTCCAGTGTGTTGATGTATTCATTGGACAAAATGTTATTCACAATCACAATGAAGGAAACAGAAGAGAGATGTTTTGTGAGAACAAGGTTTCACATAAATTATGTGTTGGAGGCTCCTAATCCCATATTGATATTTTGTATTCCTATCATGTGTACATGTACACCTATGGACTTAAAGTGCAATTTAAATTCAAAGACAAAAGAAGAATTGAATTAAATGTAAGAGACAAAAAAATTTAATTTAAATTAAATTAAACCTTTGGAACATAGAAACATTCAATTGAGCTTTGAGTAATAATGAAAAATACACAAAAGGAAAAATGGAGAGACAAAAACAGAGAGCCAAAGATTTGTCAGAGATTTTTTTCTTTCAAAGGCATAAAAAGAGAAACAAAGATATAGAGAGTTATTACTCCTTTGCGATTAATTTGAAAAAAACTTATTGGGAAAAATTGTTCTACTTACTCTCTTTGAGGAGGAGAATAGTTCATTCGAAAGGTTTACCTAACTTATTTACAAAAAGACAAACATAAAGACACATAGAAAAAGATAGAGATAGAAAGGATTTTTAGTGTGTAGAAATAAACACAAAATACAACCAAATAGAATATTGGACATAGACATATAAAAGAGGTAGACAAACAGAAAGTATTTTTAGTTTTTTTTGGAAATCAAAATAGAATAAAAAAATTTATACTTATGTTTTGAAACAATCATAGAAAAAAAATCTACTTGTGTTTGAAACCAAACATAAAATGCACAAATTTGGCTTGTGCTTGGAAATTGACACCAAAAAAAAATCTTTCTTTAATTTGGAAATTAAAAATTAAAAAATATTTTTGTTTTGAAATTAACATAGAAACAAGAGAAATAGAAACAAAGAAATATAAATTCTTTACGTGTTTGGAATTATATATATATTGGAAATTGATTAAAAAATAAATAAAATTTATGTGTTTATAATGAAACAAACAAATAAGTATTTTTGTTTTTGTTTTGAGATTGTCTCACAAAAACAATTTGGAATCAAACAATGAAATGAAAAATAAAAAAATGAGAATGAAAGAAATGAGAAAAACAAAAATCAAAGGAAGAAATGAAAGACACAAAAATCAAGGAAAGAAATGAGAACCTAAGGAGAATTGACAAGGAAATGTAGGTTGTGGTTGTGGTTTGTAACTTTAAGAGATGTTGTATGTCATGAACGTGTTGCAAGTTTTACGTCATAGGCACATTGGAGATGGAAAAACACACTGAGAGTGATAGAAAAGTTCTACACTTTTGCCTTTGCCTTCACTTTCATTTTCACCTTTCAAATGGAAACCAATAAAGACGAACACAAGAAAACTTCTTCATAACAAAAAAAAAAGACAAACAAAAACAAAAAGAAAGAGACACCAAGATAGACAAATAGATAGCAAATAAAGAGCTAAAGAGAGAGAGAGAGAGAAGCAAAACGAAAAAACATAACGAAAAAAATGGAGATAAAACTAATGTGAAAACAAAGGGAATCTTATATATTAAAGCAACAGTGGTGTCTGTCTGTCCGGGCAATGCCTGGAAAATTCTTCCAGTCATAACTTCCCCAGATGTAACTGACTCCAGAGAAAAAAAAATCAGGGGCAGTCTGATTTTTTGAGGAGCTTCCCCAGATGTAACTGACTCCAGATAAAAAAAAAATCAGGGGCAGTCTGATTTTTTGAGGCAAAAGATTTGGTAGACCAAAAAAAAATATTTAGGCCTTGGACAGCCCAAAATTTTATTTTTTTGTTTTTTTGTATTGACCAAGATTACCTTTTTTTTTCTTTTAACTACTGTCCGTCCCGATTAAGGGGACGGATGAAATGTCCGTTCGGCTTGATGACAAGACGGATTTAGGGGAAGACCAGAAAAAAAATATTTAAGCCTTGGACAGCCCAGAATCAATTTTTATTTTTTTTGTATTGACCAAAACTACCTTTTTTTTCTTTTAGCTACTGTCCGTCCCAATTAAGGGGATGGATGAAATGTCCGTCCGGCTTGATGACGGGACGGATTTTGGGGAAGCTTTTTTTCTTTTAGCTACTGTTCGTCCCAATTAAGGGGATGGATGAAATGTCCGTCCGGCTGGATGATCACAAAATAATAATAAAAACAGAAAACAAATAAAAATAAAAAAATAAAAAAGTTAAAAGTTTCTAAAAAAAATTAAAACGCTAACCAAGTTTAAAGAAATCGAGGAACTTCACAGTGGCCAAAGGTCATGGGCACCCACTAGTATGAATGAAAGAAGTAGAGTGACAAACAAGGCGAGAAATATATATATATAATTTTTTTAGTCATTTATTTTGACCTTTTTTTATTTCAAAGTTTATTAAACTTGAGAAAAAAATTGATCATTTGTCCAAAGATTCTAAAATCATTTGTAAGGTTTGTCCTCATTTTATGTCTTGCATATGGTAAGTTGTCCCTAGTTTTGTATGTTGTCCTAGGTTTAACGTACCATTCGGTTATGATTTTTGACATTTCTTATTGATTTTTATGTACAAAGGCCTGACATAGATAATCTTTTTCTCACAAGACCCAAGCATGACCCTGCCCTAAACTATGCTTCAAGCAAGGAAACTTCAAGAATATCTTCAACAAAACAAATGTTAAGGCTTTCTATTGACACCAAAGTAATGTTACTTATCCATAAGCAATTTTCAAGTTGCCTACATCCATACAAGGTTCGTCTGGCAAAAAAAATAAAATCCTTTCTACACACTTATCCATGTTTGCATTAAGGGCCAATCCCTTCATTGCAACTTTTTCTTTTCTTTTTTGAAGTATGTTGAAACATCCTACAAATAGGTCTTGCCTCACTTAACCCCATCCCATCATAACCATAAACATATTGTTAGTGGGGAAGTGAAGAAAACAAGGTTTTTTAAACAGTCCCAACTTGTTATTGATGTCATACAAGATGCAAAAATAGACTCAAAATATTTTACATAAGTCAGAATGGAACCAATGTTCAAACTAGAGTATTGTTCCAAAGAAGAAAACATTGATTTTTGCTACAATACCCCCTTGACATACCTTTTTTGAAGCTACCACAACTACACAACAAAGCAACTACACCTTAACTTTGCCCTTGAACTTACACCGTTGTATGCTAGACTATTCTTTCTTTTCAATGCTTTGGAACTTGTGCTTTGCAACCTATGCTTCACATTATGCTATCCAACACCAAATTTTGGAAAGAAAAAACTTTACGAGTAGGCAATTTGCATATTGCTCTTTGGTAAGTTCTACCTTACCTATGTTTTTAAAGCATTTGCTACTCCTTTTTTTTCTGAACCTTGTGGCAATAGTAAAATTAATGTATGCCCTTATTTAATGTGCCCATAATTCTTTTTGAGAAATTACAATGTTGTCATTCTTCAAAAATTCAACCACTTCCTTGTTTCTTTCTCCCCAAAATTTATTACCCTATGTTGTCACTCTCAAGTTTTATCTTGATTCTCAAATAGTCACTGTCTTGAATTTCTAGCCATCCAAATCTAGACTAGATGGATTAGGTTTGATGGTCCATGAGTGGATGAAAACTTTCTTCATTTCACTCCTTATATATGTTCTTTTTGGGCAACAACATATCCAACCCAAAAGTGTTTGTCTTGATGGGCAATCACCAATTTCTTTTGTCTCTGAAATATGAAGCCCATGCTTCCATCTTTTTCTTTTTCTTTCTCATGTAGAATTCCTATTCGGTGTATGGGTAATCCATTAAATGTTTGTATTTTAAACCTTCAATGAAAATATCATTTAGTGTGATCTTTTGAAAGGTATAAATAACATATTATGGTGAACATATGATGTGTCTATATGTGTGTACATTAGATGTATAATATTTCATAGTGTATTTTTGGGGCCTTTATATATATAATCTGGTATGCATTGTCAAGTGTATCCATTTCCCTTCTTTGTTAAAGAGGGAATTTTATGCTCTATTATTGGCCATGTTTTGAAAGAAAGAAAAAAAAAAGGGGGAAAAAAAAAACAAAACAAAGATGGAGAAAAAAACTTGAAAGACAATGAAATGAAATGAGAATGAGATGTGGAGATAAACCTTAAATTAAGTCATGAACTTTAATTGCTTTGTTAATTTTTATTCGTCTTATTTTTAATCCATGGTTTTCATATTTGGTTTCCAATACTTCCCATACATGTTTTATATGTATTTGCCTTATCCATATATGAAAAATATTTGAAATCGATTTTATTGAAAAAATATTCTAACTTGTTTTTCTTGGTAAAAATGTATTTGATTCAATTTGAACCCCTAAATTGTGAACCTTGTGAGGAAAAAAATTAACCTTAAAATTTGTGAAACTCTAACCTTAAATTCATGAAACTATAAACCTTTAAATTCATTACACTTTACACCTTAAACCTTAAACCCCTAAACCCTACATTGAAAACCCTAAACCTTAGTATTTTATTCCAAAACTAAAAACCTTAAACCCCAAACCCTTAAACTTGAACCGCTAAGTTGTAAACCTTATAAAACAAATTTAACCCTAAAATTCATGAGACTATAAACCTTAAAATTGATGAAACTTTCAGCCTTAAAATTCATTACATTCTAAATCCAAAACCCTATAATTACATTTTAAAATTAAAAACCCTAAATGGGTGAACATCATTTAAGGTGTATCACACATGATGAAAAAGGCCTAGTCCTTACTACAATTCTTTTTTACCCTATAATTTGATCCCCATAGAAAATAATGAGTCAAAAGTTATTAAATTTTTTAGAAAGATTATATACTAGATCATTACAATTCTAGATTCCATCATAATCACCCATAAATGTGTTTTTACATGGTAAAAAAAAATCTAGGTAAAAAAGACAAAAAATGGTGACAATGTGACAAGATTTTGGTACACCTCAAAAAATTTAGACCCAAACCTTAAACCCTTAAACTTGAACCCCTAAGTTGTAAACTTTATAAGGAAAAATTTAACCCTAAAATTCATAATACTATAAACCTTTAAATTCTTGAGATTCTAAACCTTTACATTCATGAGACTCTCAACCTTAAAATTCATGAATCTCTCAACCCTAAAATTCATTACACTCTAAACCTTAAACTTAAACCCTAAATCTTAAACTCAAAATCTTAAATCTTAAAATCTTAAACCCTAAACCCTAAACTCAAAACCTTAAACCCTAAACCCTAAACTCAAAACCTTAAACCCCAATAAATAATGTTAAACCATAAACTCAAAAACTTAAAACCTTAAACCCCAATAAATAATGTTAAACCATAAACTCAAAAACTTTAAACTTTAAACCCTAACATTCAAAATCCTAAACCTTAATATTTTGTTCTAAAATTGCAAACCCTAACACTCAAAACCTTAAACTTTAAACCTTAAACCCTAATATTCTATTCTAAAATTGAAAACCCTAACATTCAAAACCTTAAACTTTAAACCCTAAACCCTAATATTCTATTCTAAAATTGAAAACCCTAACATTCAAAACCTTAAACTTTAAACCCTAAACCCTAATATTCTATTCTAAAATTGAAAACCTAAGCATCTAAACTTTAAACCCCTAAAACCCTAAACCCTACATTGAAAACCCTTAGACCCTCCATTGAAAACCCCAAACCTTAAATTTTAAACCTTAGTAATTAACTTAAAAACTTAAACCTTAAACCTTGAACCTTGCTACTGAATTCTAAACCATAAACACTTGAATTATAAAATTCCCTCAAATTCAATTCGAAACCTTAAACCTTAAACCCGAACATTCTAAATTGAAAGCCTTAAACCCCTAAACCTTAAATTGAAAACCCTGAACCATTAACCCTATTATTCTATTCTAAAATTGAAATCATAAAACCCTAAACCCTAAACTCTAAAGCCAAACCTTAAACTTTAGACCCCTAAACCCTTCATCGAAAACCCTAGACCATAAACCTTAATATTCAATTCTAAAACTTGAACCCTAAACCCTAGTATTCAATTCTAAAACTTAAACCTTGAACCGTGAACCTTACTATTAAATTATAAACCATAAACACTTGAATTGAAAGCTCCCTTGAATTCAACTTGAAACTTGTAACTTGAAACCTTAACCTCAAAAACCCTAAACCCTAATATTCAATTCTAAAACTTAAACCTTGAACCTTGAACCTTATTATTGAATTCTAAACCATAAAAACTTGAATCATAAAGTTCCCTTGAATTCAACTTGAAACCTTAAACCTTGACCTCAAAACCTTAAACCCTAAACTAAAAACCTTAAACCCCTAAACTTTAAAACCTCAAAATTGCAAACCTTGAACTTTAAAGTCATGAACCTTAACATTAAATTGTAAACCTTAATTTTTTAACTCTAAACATTAAACCTTAAACCGCACATTTTGAATAATTTTGGGGAATTCTTTCTTTATTTTCATCTAACAAACTTTTGAGAAACACATAAAATGGGTTTTGCACACAAATGTTTTCACATAAAAATATTAATTATCAAAAGATATTAATTTATGAATAATTTTGTTACTTTTCACAAATTTATGCTCATTTGAATGAAAAACTTTATTGAAATATTTCTTGTGAAAACATATGAGTGGGACTTTTCATACGGAACTAAAATGATACAATTAATTCATATTCAATATACATAATTAGTAGAAAAACAAGTTTTTCTTACCAAGAATCTCAAATTTTGACTAAAATTTTAAAATTATTATTGATTTGTTTTAAATAATATTAATATAACAAAATCCACACATCTTTGTCATCAATCCATCATCACTAGTAGTGCAAAGCAATGGTGCGGAGCTCAAGTTCAATATATATTAGTAGAAAAACATGTTTCTTTGACCAAAAACTTTTGTTAAAGAAAACCCTTTTTAAATAGCCATAAACCTTAAACCCCTAATCTTGTGACATATGTCTTTTGTGAATTAAGAAGACTTAATCATATATCTATTTACTTGATAGGTAGGTATGTACCTATCTACTTAGTTGGTAATAGGTGTAACATATTTAATAGCGATAGTAGGTAGTAGGCACATAGCTAAAATTGGTACCTACTTACAAGGATAGGTACAAGTTCCCTACCTCTTATTTACATACTATAAATAGGCTAGTAAGGAGGTACATACCTTGTTGTGCATTCCTAAGTTGGCGCCAACAATTATTGTTGTCACCATACTTACAACACAAATAGGACATGGTGGCCATTAGGGGTTAACTTAGAAAAGAGAGGAAGCCTTGGATAATTTAATATGTGCATCTTATAGCAATCCTACAACTTGAACCATGTGACTAGGTAAAACCATGGTAAAGTAGACATAAAAAGTAATCTATTCCAAATTCAATTTAAAAAAAGAACAAGCTATATCATGAACATTTTTAAAATGCTAGTACTATTTTTAAAATTATGGATATACATTTACAAGACTTTCTCATTCTTTTCTACAAATGTTAAAAGATATAAAAAGTCCCACAATTTGTGAGAATTCAAAGGAAACACTTGATTTGTCATAATCTAACCAAATTCATGTCTAAATGTTATTTCCTAACAAAATATTACATGGGGTCCCCCCAACTACAAGATTGAAGCCCTCATACCTCTTCATCGAGTTAAGGAGCAAGTCTCCTCGTTTGAGAACTTGCACGTTATTATAATATTTGACTTAGATCTCTACTCTTTTTGTTAGCATCACCAAGCCATTATGCAATGACAAGTACCTTCATTCATTTACCCATTAACCACCATTTGGACCTTGATGCCAAACTTATAGAAGACAATTTTGTGCACCCCTTATGCTTGAGAAGAGTAACAATATTTTGATCTCTGTTGGATAAAATGCCTTCAACACAAAAAAACGAAATGCAACAATATGCATAGAAAAATTGTTTCCCAATGCTAGTGCCTAATTTTTAGCATCAAGGAACAAATTTTTTGTGCATATTGTTGCATTCCTTTTTTTTGAGTTGAAAACATTAGTGTTGATACATATTTAGATATATATACACACAACATACTATATATATATAAACAAACAAACATATATATAGACATATACAAACCATTTAATAATGCAAATAATTTGGTTTTTATTTTTATTTTTTATAAACTAAAAACACAATCACAATTTATGTCCATTCCTAAATGAAAAGTCATAATTATTGTCATAATCAATATTAATTTCATTTCAAACATATACGATCCATTTCTCTGTTTCACAAAAATAAGAAATGCAAAGTTTTGCATCATTAAATACATAAACCCTATAGTCAAAAAACATTAAAAGTAAAAGCCAATTAACTAAATAAACCAAGTCTACTACATATTTTAGTTTGAAATTCATATATGAATTATGTTTTTAAGAAAATTAAAAACACACAAACTCATTCTCACATGAAGAAAAATACACACCCACACAAACAAAAGTAAACACTTACACACAAAAATACACACCCACACAAACAAAAATAAACACTTACACACAAAAATACACACCCTCACAAAAAAAACACACGCCCATATCTAAACAAATATTATCTTGAAAATTCTCATATGGACCAAACACCAAAATATTTATGATGTACATGTCATGACCTGCAATTTTATGTATTCTTTTCAACACACACTTACGTACTTAATAAATAATTTATTTTACCCCTATAAACAATAAAAAATGCAAACAAATCCACATACATCCACATACATATATATGCATACAAGCATACCTATATATACACACATATACATACATACATACATACATACATAAATAATGTATATATTATATCAAACCTTCAATAAGAGTGTACATATGGATATGTCTCTATATACTTGGATGTCATATACTCAAATTAAAGTTTATTATTTAATATTTCATAAAGAAATATTTGTCAATGATTAATTAATTATTAATTACTATGTAACATACTTAATTACTATGAAATAATTAGTTAAACTAAATTGGCATCTATTCATATGAATTCATTAATCAAATTTAAGAATTATTTTCTAAATTAATTCAAGAATGTAAAAAATCAGATAATTAATTATCTAAATTAAATAACTGAATAATTGTCTGAATTTTATTACACAATTCAAATAATCATTCTAAATAATTAGTTCACTTATTCTTCTAGTATTTTAATTCCTACCTAACTATTTACCTACTTATGGCTATGTATTGACCTACCTAGGTACTTATATATTTGTTCCAAAATTATATCAATATGCCACGTGGCAACCCTATGGGTGAACATATTCATAGAATATGTTCAATACTTGATAAGCACTAAAATATATATTTTTCCAATATAGATGACATTTTTTAAAAGGGCCAAAATTTGTTAAATTTTGAGGGAACAACATTCAAATTGCCAAATTTTGTAGAAAAATGGGAAAAAAGGCCATTTCTTGTGAGAAAATGTAGAACACTTGACAATTTCTTGCATAATCATACATAATATGTAGCAAAATCTATCTAAACCATTCTTTTGAAAATTTCCAATTTTCGATGTCACAAATTTTATTTTTTGGAATTTCCATGTATTGGGGTTGAAGTTGTAGTTAAAACATAAATTTATAAGTGGCATTCCAATGTATTATTGTTCCATCATTATTTTGAGAGTGGAGACTCCACTCTCAATTATCACCCTTATTGTTACAAGAAAGGCAAGGGTCTTATAGAAACAACATTCCATAATGTTTTCTTGCAATGACAAAAATTTCTTAGGTAAACATTCAAGGTTGGCTTTAATGTGCACTACAAGAGCAAAAATGCAAGTTGAAGACAATGATATACAACAAAAGCATGTAGATTATTCTACCATTCGACAACTATTGCTTCTCCAAAATATGTTACAAGGGAAGCGAAATAGTGATTTCGTCCCTCCACCTGATCAAAAAGGTTTCAAAAGTTGTTCGGCACACCAGAACATCGAACATTTGTGTTTTTAGGAATTAGGTTCCACATTTGACCTCGTTCTACCTTGCTAGTTTTCATCATATTTTTAATTTGCAACTTGATATTCATCTTTTTTTCTATTCCATCTTGTATGTCTTTTGTTAGTGATCATGCACCTTCAATTCTTTTGTTGAACATTGTAATCATCTTGCCATTTTCCTCAACGAAAATGTTCTCAACAGGTAGGGGTCACCGAACTATTGCATGTGTGGAATAGAATGCTCGTTTTGCTTAAACCCAACAATAGGGAATGCGCATAACATTACACTCCTCTAAATACATCTCCTTGTTTTTTTCAAATTTTGCATCAATCTCCTTTTGAGATCACGAATATTAATAAGTGGTTCAACCTAATTGTCATTATGTTCAACTGTTCAATTCAACCCAATGAAAACCTTTCAATTAAATTGCAATGGATTAGGGTTTAGGGATTCGGGCTATTACATTGTTTTTGTGTGCAATTGCATCCTACAATAGTCTCTAAGCTTCAGAAAACATCATCATTTAAGATAATTGAATGTGGCACAGATATTAACATTCTAAAATTAGATTGGATTTCATAAAAACCTTAATAATATTTTTAAATGACTGTTTGGTTTCTAGAATCAGGATGTCACCTAAAAGTTGTGGCAACAATTCAAAGGAACAGATTGGACAACTCCACCTTTAGGAAAAAATAATTCAAAATATGCAAGGTACAAATTTAAAAAGTCTTGTTCATGAAGGTCCGATAGACAATACATGGTTCAAAATCTTCAAAATTGGGGAACAACTTCAAATGGACTTCTCATCTATTATTCAAAAATGATAACCTACTTACATTGAAGTATGTGCTTTTGGAATTCACCACCACCACTTAAATAGTCACATTTTTTCTTATTGTTGGATACTTTGTTTTTTGAACTTTTATCATATTCAACTATGAATTTTACAGTGTGATTTAGAATCTCATGAAGCTTGTCTCTCCTAATCCAAACAAACAAGACCACTTACTACTATACAAGGAATACATTATGAGTGTCGTTTAATTATATTTATTTGAAATATGTAAATTAGAAATTGAAAATTTAGTTGTAACATAATTTACATGATTATATCTATAGTAGGCACTGCACATACGATATTACAAGATCATTTTGTTAAGTTCCTTGAATCAACATGCATTAGTGCACAATGAAGGAATGTATATAAATAGGGTCAAGACCCTTTTCCTAACTAAAGAGGTGAAAATATATTATTTATGTTTTTCTTTTTTTTATTTTAAAAATTTTCTTTTTTTCTCATGTTTGTCCTCAACAATTGGGCTCCATGTTGAAAGATGAAAAAATGCTTAGTGGCCACTAATCATTTTTTCGATTTAGAAAAATGAAAAAAAAAATGGTAGCTGCTAAGCATTTTTTCCATTTTGAGAATTGAAAAAACACCTGGTGGCCATCATTTTTTTTTCATCATTAATAGTAGAAAAAATTCCTAATGGCCGCTAGGCATTTTTTCATCTTTCTAAGTGGGGGAAAACATTTGGCAGTTGCTAGGCATTTTTTCGCTTTTAACTGATGTAAGAATGCCTAGCAGTCACCAGACATTTGTATAGTGTAGGAAGATGTAAAACCTCATGGCAGTCACCAAGAGTTTTTTTTGCATAAACATATGAAATATTCCCTAGTGGCTATCAATCGTCCTTTTTGCACAGAACAATGAGAAAACTCTTGTCCTCCTACATGGAAGACATGTTGTCACCTTTCTGCACGAAAAAAACACGTAGCTATCTGATATGTTTTCAGTGAATCAACGAGGTGGAAGCCATTCGGAGTGGGGAATTTGACTTGAGGGACAATCCTTGCACTTTCCTAATATAAATGTTAAAATTGTTTGGGCACAAATCAGGCACTTGGCTTATGTTTAAAAGTTTGATTTCAATTTCATGTTCTTTCAGGTTTTCCCAAAATATGGTTGACATAACCATATTTGGGAGTAGCATTAGCATTTGGAATTTGTGAAATAATGAAAGGGTGATGATAGGAAGTGGAACTTGTAGAGATCCATTTCTTATTATGAAATATGATGCTTCAAGGGGAGAGACTTGCATAGTGGTTTTAATTGAAACTATGTTTGAATCCTTTGAAGATCGTAAACTTTTTATTTTGATGCTAGCTGTTAGATATTTTGGGTTAGCCATTGGAATGGAAATATTTTGGCCTTTTAAGGATTTATCCTTGGATGACGCAATGACTACCACAGGGTTACAACAATGTTATGTTTCCATGGATGGTTGTAATGATCTAGGGAAGAAAATATTTTCATGCCTTGACAAGGATTTGCTTGAAGCCATTTTTGAGAATGTTGACAAAGTTGAGGAATCCGGAGACATGGGAGATGGTTTTTGTGACAAGGAAATTAATTCAGAAATGAATTATACCTCTGATGAGTGTGTGAAATGCTTCACTGGGGGGTCTAGATTTGATTATAACAATGAATAAGGAAGTGAAGATGAAACTACGACAAGATATGATGATAGAGAAAATGAAGATATTTTAAAAGAAAATTGGGAGCAAGAGGAGCAAGCAAATAGGCAATGAGATGAGGACAAACATGGTGAAGGATATGTGGACAATAAGGGTGCGGGTAATTCAAATATTGTAGGAAGATGTAGGTTTCAATAGAGAGGAGTTGAATGCAATCTTTTAGATGATGATGGCGTTATCACTGCAAAAGGTCGGATTATAACTTGCGACCTTATGGAGTTCTTGATGATAAGCTTGGTGAGGATCATGTTGGGTTGTGTATTTTCTATTGTCCTAGTATTGTGTCAACAGTCACGACAATTTGGAAATGGCCATTATCTTTAATTATTTTTTATGGTTATTCTCTACAATGGCATCTTGTGATGCATAATGAAGGCCATGTTCTAGATGCTAATGAAATGGGAATAGTTGGAGTGAAGAAAAAACAATATATTTTTCATAAGAGGAAATGAGGCTCATGTGATTATGAAGGTGCAACTTCTAAGATTGAGAAGGTTTTTCCTAAGGAGTATGTGCAAAATGTGAATGTGTTGATGTGTTGTGGGATGAATTGTTGCCAACATTTCCCTTGTGAAAAGACATTGTTCTTGAGGCAAGAGTTTTGGAGCTTGTCATTTGAGGACTAGAGAGCCTATGGATAAAATATTCCAAAAAGGTTGCATATGAAAGGAAACATCATGCAATGAAAATGCAAGGTGTGGATATTTGCGAAACTATTTGGTAAATATCGTTGGTGTATCCATGTCAACATATATGTTGTATAAATCTACTAGCAAATGAGGTTGTTGATTTCTACCACATGGTAATAAGGGTACACATAAGTTACAAATGTGAACAAAAGAATTGGAATCAAATGTTCAATCACTGATCAACTTGTTTGTGGGTACATTGTTGCATCAAATGAAGGGCATTGGAAATGGTAGACAAGATGTGCAACATTTATTGCCTAAATCTTGGAAGAGTTTTCAAAAGCGAAGCGATCAAATAATTGAATTGATGGATTCTCATTTGGATTGGTTGTGATTGCATATTTGGAGACATTCGGTTGTTTGGGCATCCATTTTCTTAAAGCTTAATTCGATTTAAGCTCTTGTTTACGTTGTTACAAATAAGCAAGGAGTTAAACATTGGAGGTATTTCGCAATCTACTATGAGTTAATTGAGGAAAAGACACCATTTAAATGTAGATGTGTGAAAACAAAAGCTAGTTTTCTCAAAATGTTCTATTTGTAAATCTCGCAAAGATTTAATATCCAAATTGGGAAAGCATAGCAATGATGTAATTGGATATGAAGTGAAGCTAAGAAAAAACATCTTGCACTAAAAGTCATGTAGAAATTTATATCATACATGGAAAACAAAATCTATTTGATCAAAGGAAGAATTCCTATGCGTTATCCATGACAAAATGGATCATGTGAAAATTGTTCTTCCAAGGCTCCAAGTGTGAAACATAATTATTTTTGATCTTAGAAAATTGCTTATTATTCTTACAAGTATAATAGCCCATGGACACATGGATGAAAGATATGTTCAATATTCGAATGAGTTGTGGCCAAACAATCCAATTTCACAATTGGCTTTTTGTTGCAACTCTTTTGCACTTTAAAAGTAACCTTGGTGTTAAAGTCAAAACTATTGTTTAAAGAACCCCCACATAACTCATTCTTTATGCTTCTTTTGCAAGGAAAATCATGTTGTGTACATGATTTATGCACATTAAAAAATGTTTTTGGTACAAAGCCATTGTCAAAAAATTTGTTGTTCCAAATGGATAACTACATGAAAGACAACAAAAATTGGCATTTTTTTGGCATTTCTTTCATTGTTAAATGTGAAGGATGTGTTTGAAGAAGTGAAATTGGGATTTCTTGTCGTTGGCCATACACATGAAGATATTGACAAATGTTTTGGGTATCTATCAAAAAAATTAAGAGAACAAAAATTATGTTTTGGCTAATTTGATGTTTGGCGTTCATGGTTTCCTATGAACGATCATTTATTCCTTAGTTTATTCAAGAGATTCCATATTTTAAATCTTGGGTAGTAGGTTGTTTGAAGGATGGCTTTGAGACTTTGGTAGGGCACACTGATATGCATTTTTTGAGATTTTTTGTTGATTCATCGAGCTGGCCTTGGATGTAATACAAAGTTTCTCCCATAGATCCTATTTGGAGTCTTGCAAATGCGCCTTTAATTAGAATGTGGAAACCTAATCCTAATGGGTCACCAAATTTGCTTATGAATGTCCCTAGCCTTGCTCCTTACTGCGCCATTTGGGACATTGATCCTTTGAAATTTGTTGAAAGACAAAAGCTCATTAGTGTTGAACTATCCAAATATGTGGATTTTTGGAAGGTGAGCATTGCACAAAGTGCAACTTATGAATGAAGATGAAGCCATATGTTGAGTATTGAGAAGATATTTTGTTACACTTGTTTAGACCTTTACCCCATCAAAATGCCACCCTTTTGGATTGTGTTTGCCTTTTAAGCAATTGGAAATCTAACTACTTTAAGGCTTTGTTGTCAACCACTGTTGTTGGTGTTGATATAGAAGACCCAATACTATGCCCTTATTGTGGGCCAAAAAAATGAGGCTTTCAATTGCATACACCCCATTTAAAGATTTTAATGGTGGGGATTTTGTTCTTGTCAAACTTCATGATCTTTGGCCTTGTTCCTATTTGGATGGGAATAACAAAATGTGATGTTGTGAAAGATGAGGAAAATGCATTTTTCAAAGTGGTGAGGGTTCAATGGTGGTTTCTTATGAAAAAATGCACAAATATCGATGAACGACATCTATATCAAGATTGCTGGAATCGAAAGTGGAAATGTAATTTTGCAAATCCAGAATAGTGGCTTGACATTTCATCTGTTTAAAAAAAATATCAAACAAGAATCAAATTTCTATTCTTGCTACTTGTTTTAGTAGGGCTAAAGTAAATCTTAATGTTGCAAGTGCATTTAACAATGTGTGAAGGATGTTTTGGACATGGATGAAATTGTGTTTCTAATTTTTCAGAGCCTTTTATATGATTAAATTCATTTCAATGTTTTTTAATCAATTTATTCATGGTACGAAATTATTCTTGTCTATTCTTGGACATTATTGATCAATAATCTTTTAAAATTTGTTACATTTGAACCCTAATCCTTAGTGGCCACTAGGCATCCTTTTTTTTCATTCTTGGCATATATAACCTTGAATTTATTAATGATTGTGATATGTTTTTGTATTTGATGAGGTGTATTGTTTAATCAATTTGTTCATCACAAAAAAATTTGTGTACATTCTTGGATAGTCATAATCAATGATCTTTGTTGTTACACCTTAACCTTAATCCTTAATGGTCACCACTCTTGTATTTATTGTTTTTTGGCATTAAATTTAAATGTATTATGAATGTTTTTATTTTTGGGTTCTTTTGTTTTTGATGTGGCATATTTTAAAGCAATGCTTTGGTCCTAGAAAATTATATGTGTATATCTTTAAACAATCATGGTCAATGATTTTATTTATTTATACCTTAACCCTCATCCTTGGTGGCTATTTATTGTCTATTTTTTCTTTCATGGCATAAAGTCCGAAAATTAATTTTAAAATTATTTATCATAAAAAATTGTTTGTGTATATTCTTAGATAGTCGTTATCAATAATTTTATATTTCAACCTTAACCCTAATCCCTAATGGCCACTAGGTGTTTATTTTTTTCTTTCATGCCATTGAACTACTTGGAATTATTAATGAAATTTTTGTTATTGTATGAACAACAACTTTGGATCCATAAACATTATTGTGATTTACGAATTGGTTCATGTTGTGATTAGTTCTTTGTAATTTAGTAAATAAAATTTCTATTTTTCATGGATAGGAGCATAATTCGACTTCCAATTTTGATGATGAATAACCTATAATTTCCACTTGGTGGGCACAAGGCAAAAAAAATCTTTTGAGACAAAAAATTGTTTACATAGGTGTTATATTTTTGAATGATTCATGTTTTTACTTGAATATAAGGTTACATTTGTTGTATTTGGTGGCCACTAGGTAGAGTTCATACCATTGACCAAATTGGGTAAAATTATAAATTAACAATTTAGTCCTAAATTAATTAAATTAAAAAAAATCACCATTGAAAAAACAAGTCTATTAATTATGGGCAACTTTCAAATTTTCATGTTTTTAGAAAATTTGATCAAGCTATCATGCTTCATTGATGATAAAAATTATAGGGTAGTAAAAAGGGATCAATATGGGGTTGGTGAAAAAAAGATTTGTTCCATTCAAACTTGGGATGAGAGAAAAAAAATGATAAAAAATACACATTCATTTGGCATCTACACAATCAAAAAAAGGTAACCTTTTGTGATATTTTTGCAAAATTTTACTACTTGAAATTATCATCTTTTCCGTAGTGCAAAACTATTGAACATAGAAAACATATATACATGAAGCTAGGTTGGTTGGTCGTCATTCTTAACATAAATTACCACTATTTACATCTAGATTGATTGCTAGTAATGTAGAGTTTTGTTGTTTATGACTATACGTCACTTCTTCAAGTGACCAAATGTCAATTGACCATAAACGGTGACATGTCACAAAACTTCAAAACAACTAGTTGAAATTAATTTATTATATCAAGTGTGCAGCTAATATTTTACACCTTCCCTCACACCTTATTCTTATGTTTGCATAATTTTACAATTGACTAATTCATGTTCAAAATATTCAAACTTGAAATCACTCCAACAACTTGTTGTAGACCTTCAAACTTTGTTCTTCCCAAAGGTTTGGTGAAAAATCTACTTGTTATTGGCAACATGGAACATGCTTGATGTCAATTTCTTTTGATAATACTTTTTCACATACAAAGTGGTAGTGACATTCAATATATTTTGTTTAGGCGTGGAAAACTCGATTCTTGGCCATCTTGATGTTATTAACGATGTCACAAAAAAAGTTTTATCTATATATTCAATTTCAATTGGAAACTTTTTTAACCAAACACCCTCTTTAATGCCCTCCATTAATGTGCAGTACTCAGCTTCAGCTCAAGACAAAGCTATTATAGGATTGTCTCCTTCCACACAATGACATTGGGGAAATTCCAATTTTTAGAAGATAACCACTAGTCAACCTTCTAAGTTTTGTATCCCTAACCCAATCAGTGTCCACAAAAGCTTCTAACTTAATGTTATTCCCTTTCTTAAAGAAAATTCCATGTAAATCATGACGAACTAAATGTTTCCTTCATTGTGCCAAAATTAAAAGTTGGGTTAGTTTCGCACTTAGTCATGATTAAACTTTTTAAAAGGTTATTAATCTTCTTGTACTAGGCTCAAGAAGCTTGACGAAATCCATAGAACACTTTATTAAGTTTACAAATTAGTTGTTCATATCCAAATTTTATGAAGCCTTCAGGTTGTTTCATGTATACCTCTTCTTTTTATCATTGTTCAAAAACATTGTTTTGACATCCATATGTGAGATTTTCCAACCAAAGTGATTAATGAGAACTATCACACTTCTTATTGTGCTCCATTTGATTATTGGAGCAAAAGTTTCTTGAAAATCCAAGCCTTCCTTTTGTTCAAACCCTCTAGCAACTAGCTTAACCTTATATTTTGATGGTTTGCTTGTGGAGTCATTCTTCACCTTGAAGGTCCACTTGGCTGTTATTGGCCTCTTTCCTACAAGCAATTTAGTTAATTGCCATGTCTAGTTGTGTGAGATGGAATTCATTTCATCAACCATTGCCATTCGCCATCTATTATCCACTATTGCTTTAAAAAAAGTGGTTGGTTCCCATACACGATCAATAATTCTTACAATGAAATCATCAAACCACCTAGGCATCACGGTCGTTCATTTTAGTCATTTTGGTAGCACATTAGTTTGGTTTTGTTTTGTAGAATCATGTTGATTCTTCCATTCTTCATTTAGTTCAATTGACTTTTCTGGAGAAACCTCACGTTCTTGAAAATATTCATTCCTTCCATTAGATGATCTCCCATTAGATGATCTCCTTGGAGGAAACTCGCTCCTTTCATCAGATGATATCCCTAGAAGACTACTTCCTTCAGGTACTTCTTTTGTTGTTGCCTACGACACATTTGGGAAACCTCTAGTAGTATGTGGCCATGTTACATTACCAAAATCTCTTGGAATGTTTGGCTCTAGTGATGAAATCTTTGCCTATGATGTTTTGTGAATTCTTGGTCCAATACAAGTTTCATCAATTGTGATATCATGACTAAGAACTATTTTTTTAGTCCTTGGATTGAAGAGTTTGTATGCTTTGGTGTGAGTATCATAACCCACTAACCAACATAATTTAGATTTTGGGTCAAACTTATTCCTAGTGGAATTCAAGATCAAAGTGTGAATAACGCACCCAAAAGTTATTAAGTGTTGCAGATTCGATTTATGTACCAAAAACAACTCCTCTGGAATCTTCCTTTGATTGGTTTGAGATGGTGATCTATTCACCATGTAATTGGCGGTATTGACCACCTCTATTCACAAGTTATTGGGTAGCCCACTTTCTAACAATATGCTTCTAGCCTTTTCCACAATGGTCCAATTTTTCTTTTCAGAGACCCCATTCTACTGAGGTGTATGAGCATGAATAAAATGTTTTCTAATCCCAATATCTTGATAGTATTTTAAAAATTCATTGCTAATGTACTCCCCTCCATTGTTTGATCTAAGGATTTTTATTATTTTCCCTGTCTTTTTTTCAAGTTCATTCTTGAAGGTTTTGAATGCAAACAATGCATTAGATCTTTCTTCAAGAACTGCACCCAAGTTTTTCTATTGTAATCATTAGTACATGTGATGAAATACCTAGATCCAAAGAATGATGGAATGAGAAAGGCCCACAAATCTTTGTATGTATGAACTCCAACACCTCCTTAGCTTTTGAATGCATCTTTTGGGGAATCATCCAATGACACTACTTGCCAACCATGCATCATGTGCTTGAACATTTGTTGCTTTAGTCAATCTTGGTATCCATGTTGCCAAATTCTTAACATTCAAATTGTAAAGAGATTGGTAGTGCAAGTGCACCATCCTTTGATTCTCAAGCATAATTTGACATGCATTTCGATTTGTACACCTTCTCCTACACATGCTTCCACATGTTGTGATGTAGAACACTGAACAAAATGAACTTGAAGTCGATAAAGTCCATTCTTTTGATCCTTGACACCTTTTGCCACAATAATGTTTGGGTCCCCATTGTTTATGACCAAACATTTATTAGAATCAAATACCATAGTATTTCCTTTGTCTGCAATCATGCCAATAGACAACAATTTCTTTAAAAGACTTGGGACACAAAGCACATCAGAGATAACTTTTATTTTGCCAAAACTAGAAGATAACTTAATTTTGCATTTTCCATGCCTACCATGGATTTGGCCCCCTGCATATTTTACGTTTTGGATTTTAACATTTTTATAAAGTCTTTGAAATTACATTTATTTCCAAACACATGCTTAATAGCACCCGAGTCAAAACACCAAATGTTTACTGTATTTTTATTATTTCATGTCTCTAGATTAACCACTACAATCTCAAAAAAATCTACATTCTTTTTAGATGCATCTTCATTTAATTCTTCTTTCATTGCATTTGTAGCTTGGTCAAATTTAGATGCTTCCTCCTTTCCTTTAACTGAAGATTTGATTGGCATTTTGTTCCTTGATTATGATCTCTTGCCAAAATTCTTAGGAAATTTCTTTGGTTTAGGACAATTGTTCACCCAATGATTTGGCTTGTCGCAATTATGGCAATTGCCAAAATGCTTGGAGCTGTTGCCTATGTTTGTTTTTTTCTTCTTGAGAAATTGTTTGAACTTCAGCAACAATGTTTCTTTAGTTTTGGTATGATCAACATATAGCTCCTTTCGTTGTGCCTCTTGGAGCAATCTAGAGGTCAATTGATCAAAGTTTGGAAGAGTTTCTTGAGTGGACACTCCTTGTACAAAATTCTTGTAAGATTTTGGTAAAACATTCAATAATGTTAGTACCACATTTTCATCCTTGATAGCATCTCCTACTCCTACAATCTAGATCAAAAGACCTTTATAGTGAACAAGAAATCTAATATGCTTGTTTCATCTTGCACGGTCAATTTGTAGAACTTGTTCCTGAGCATGAGTCACCTTGCTATTCCTGTAGATTCATAGAGATCTTTTAGTATAGTCCAAAACCTCTTGGGGACTCTCAAGGTGAGAGATGTGAGGGATGACTTCATATTTGATCGAAAGATTTATGATCGCTAATGCCCTTATTCGTTGATGTGCAACACTAGTTAAATCTGGGGTCTAGTGAAACTAGATGCCATAGCACCTTATGCGTTAGAATATTCTTCATTTTGAACTTCTAGGCTCCAAAGTTGGTAGACTCCGATAGCTTGTACTAGTTAGATATTGTGTTGTTGCCTCCTAAGTTTGACATTCTCACAATCCAAATTGTAGAGTTTCCTTGGTTAAATGTTGTAGTACTATGCACCCTCATCATTTTTCTTTGTTTTGAATGTTTGGATTGAGGATTATACTTTGACTCTACTAATACAAGACTTCATGATCTAATGTCAATCTCTAGTGTTCCAAACATTGATTTGTCAACTCTAGGAACAATTGCTACTTTAGTTAACGAAGCAAAAAAAAAGTAGTGTATTACTTTTGAAGAGGACCACTTTGATACCATGCAAAATTTTACTACTTGAAGTTAATCATCTTTTCTAGAGTGCAAAACTATTGAACATAAAAAACATATATATAGGAAGCTAGGTTGGTGGGTCATTGTTCTTAACATAAATCACCACTATTTACATCTAGATTGATTGCTAGTAACGTAGAGTTTTGTTGTTTGTGACTATACGTCACTTCAAATGACCAAGCGACAATTAACTACAAACGATGACATGCCACAAAACTTCAAGACAACTAGTTAAAACTAATTTATTATATCAAGTGTGTAGCTAATTTTCTACAAGTTTTCAACATTTTGATTGTTCCCAACCCTGCCCACATTCTAGTGGATGTAGCATGGATATAGCACAAGTAGATAGCAAAACTTGGGATATTGGAGTTACTAAACCTTCGTCTTACACTACCCAAACTCTAACAAAGGTTGAAAGATACATATGTGCAACAGAGGAAGAATAACATGTCTCCTATAATGAAGGCATGTTAGAATTTGACTAGGAGAAGTCTAAGTAGGAATACTGGTGGGGCAGCCTACTAGTCACCTGTGATGTTTAAGCGTTGAGCACCTGTGCTTGTAATATAACAACTAAGATTGGTAACTAACTTCAAAGCTCTTGGCAACCATTGCATTGTAGCACACCTCCTAAATGGTTTTGCTAATGACTGAAGAACATGTCTTATAGCTAGGTTGGATTTAAAAGGAACCTCGCTGCCCGATTGATTACTTCACATAGAATCATACTAAACATGCATTTTCCTATGTGGAATAATCAAATTGAGTTTATCGGCTCTGCCATGTAAAGGGAGAGACAACAGAACTTCTTTTGGTCTCTCATTTTGAGCAATGTTCATCAGGTGTTACTCTTGAATTGTGAGTTCATTTTAAAGAACTTCATGCAACATTTCCTAATTAAAGTTTTGCTGGTTTGAACTTGCTGCAGAGCCATGTCTCATTTGCTTCCCACATTTTGAGGAAAATTCATCAGGTGTCATTCTGAAGCAGTGTTTCTGTGTTTTTTTGGTGGGTGAGTTCTCAAATTTTTCCAACTTGAAAAATATATGATTTTGATACATCCAAAGGAATTTTGTGAAAAAATGGGCCTAATTCGCCAGACTTTGAATTTTTAAATTAATAAAATCACCAGATTTCTACGACAGATTCAAGTAGTGTAGCCAAAGCGTAAAATGATTCTTTAATAAAGTTATTTTTGAATATCTGGTTTATAGCCAAATTTGTCTAAATCTTCTTTGTGATGATCGCCAGTTTGGACGTCAAACATTTGAAGAAAAAACCCTGCTCTGAAGTGCAAGTTCATTTCTAAACTTCATGAAACATTTCCTGTTTCAACTGTTGCTGGTTTTGAATTCTGAGCTTGTCATAAAGGGGCAGAGCCATTATGGGACGGGCCACTTATTATTTACACATAAAATACATTAGGCTGGATTTCAAAGGACCCCAGACTACTGAGCAGGGTTCTTTATTATTATTAGATTTGTGAGATTGAAACTTTGGCGAAATTTTCCCAAAATGAGAAAAATTGGTCGAATTTGCACTAGAAGATCAAAAGAAACCCAATTTTACAATAGGAAAATACAAAATTTGTCACAAAATAAAATTAAAGAAACATGGCTACTGAGTCCTTTCAAATAGGTAACACAGAGTGTAGCTGGATCCTTGTGTGGGGGCAATGACCACAACGGAGGAAGGTGACGCCTGCCTGTCGTAGGGATCTGCAGACGGTTCAAGGACTCAACAAGAAGGCTTTCAATTAGAAGAAGCTGGGAGACCACCATACCAACCCAATACCCATGAGTCTTTTTTCGTGTCAGAAGTTGCAACGGGTGGAGAGGATGGCACAGTAGCGAAGAAGGGGTCCAGGCGGACTGTGGACTGTGGACCTGTAATGCAGCATACGACAATCACGACTGATCTAATTTCTCTGGGGATCATGGCTAGAGTAATCCAAGGGGATGATGGCCGTCGGATCTACTAGCCGATTGATCCATCTACTACCCATTCTCTTTAAACTACTGTCACTGATCTAGAACAGATGCCATACGCTGCAAGTATTTGGATCAGGGAGCTACCATAGTTGAATAGCAGACTAATTCACCAGGTCTTTGCCAAATGATTATTTAATTTTGAAGCTTCCATTTCAACAAATATAACATTCCAGAATATGCCAAAATATTCTTCATTTTCCTTCACAAAAGAAACAAAAATATTTGAGAAAAAAAATAGTTTCTGAAAATAGTATAATTTCTATCAGCCCTGCTGTTTTGATTAACTAGGGTATTTACTATCTCACCAGTTGTTACTAAATGTAAATTAGTTGCACTGTCTCCAGAGGGGGGGAAGTGGCTAACAGTTGGGAACTTTCAAAGCTGGCAGGAGAACTACAACGAGGACAACTTCCCTCCCCCCGCCACGGCAGTACGTAACTTTGATGATCTGTTTTCGGCGGATATAATTCATGTTGCAGTCTCATTAGTACCTTTGATACTAGTAATTTAGCTAGACTAACCGGCCACTCGATTTGTCAGACAGTCTGCTGCTCTGGTTTCCTCTTACAAATCTGGCCCACTTCTTGCTGTGTAGTTCATCTCCGTTCATCTGGTGTGTTTTAATCATTTAACAGCATACTATCGAGAATCTACTACTTCAATTACATGTACAAGGTGACTGAAAACTTGCTTCTAACTTCTGGAGTCTTGTACCTCGTTGAAAGTTCATTAGTATACAAGGAATCTGAATCCAGTATTCCAATTGCTAGATGATTTATTCTGGGTCTAAGATTCCCCTACCAGATGATCTTTCCTTGGCTAAGTGATTTTCGCTGCATACTGTCACCACAGCATAAACAAAAACAATCTGCGTATAGAGGGGATTCACTCCCTATTTCTTAGGGTATTTGAAATGTTGCTCACCATTAGAGTCAGTAATATGTTTGAGTTCAAATTTTAATGTACCTGGATTTATCATACTCATTTAACAGGATCAAATTTCCAAGAGTTCTGCAATACACAACGAACATGCCAGTTTTTTTTTTTTTTGGTTTATATATGTACATGCAAAGCCAATTTCGTTTGGTTTTTCTTTCGTATGAACAAATCCCTCCTGCAGCACCCATGAATCATAATCAGGATCCCATACAATGCCAGCCCATCAACAATGTTTTGTTTTGGTGGGGGTAAATATTTTTGACTACTTGCTCTCTGCCTCACTTGACAGTCAACCAGGTTCGTCAGTATCTATCTATACCCCTGGTGCAGTAGAAATCAAAAGCTTGTTCCAGTGGACCATTATATTAGTAAGGACTGAAAAGGAAATAGGAGAGATGAAGGCCAAAAGCAAAGGTTGATTTCCAACCTTTTTATATGCCGGCGACTACCCTATTCAGTCCATGAGTGAGCAAAAATTGGGCCAGAGCCCATATGGCTAAGATTGGCTGCTCGCCCTGCTAGGCTGGGCATGGTTAGGGGATTGCTGATACCAATCCATGTTGACATTGAGTTAGCATTGTAACTATGGTTCATTTTCACTGTGCTTGTGGTCGCTGAAGAGAACAATACATTTCGTGATAAGTCGCCTGGCAGGACCCTGTCAAAAGTTGAGTTTTTGGAGCTAGCCTCCTCACTTTCTCCTACAGAGTTCTTGGGACTCTCCATATTCACATCTGCAAAATATTGACCAACTTCATTATTACACAACAGCATGTAAACCACAGATTAAATAATATAACAAACAATAAACACCATGCTAGCAATTCCCCAAGTTTGAGAAGTTTATTGTTCACCAACAATACCTGAATCAAAAGCATGAGACACATGAGTACATCACTAGACTTCCATAAGGCACTTCTTCCATGCAGTCATATGAATTAGCTTTTTAGCACAACTCTAAGCAATTGCCATAACCATCTTAAATGGCATACTACTTGGACAAAACTTAATCCTGCTCACAGATAAATAACACACGACTTATTATTCATGAATGACTGTTGAGAGATGAGGATCTGTACAGTACCTGATCTGTCATGGCTGCCTTGGTTGTAAGTCAAGCCTGAATTGCTAATTGCTCTAGTGTCACTAGTCTGGAGCTGCTGATCACTAGTTGCTGTGCCCAAATGGTCATAGGCTGCTAGTCGCATGGTTGGCTGATCAGGCCTTCCTTGGTACCCCTGTGAGCTGCTCAGCAAGCTAGCAGCAGAGCTTGGCAACCCATGATGGTGATTCATCAGTCCTACACTACCAGCAGAGCAAGAGCTCTCACCACCTCCATGGTCTTGAGGGAGTGCCTCCAGACCCATCAGATTCCTAAGCAGCATCCCATTACTAGGCACTGTGCTGGTATTATACTTGTTGGAAGCCTGGCTAGCTGGTGCCTGCATAGTGTCTGATCCAAACCCCAAATGGGCACAATTAGACCCATGTCCAGCTGCACCATGCATTTCCTGAGGAGTGCAACAGTTGTCTTGTACTGCTGCATGTCCCCAGTTATTCCTTTCATGTTTCTGCTGGGCTGCAGCTTGTTGTTGGTATAACATCTGCCATTCGAGTAAATTCTTTGGTAGGCCACATGGGTTGAGATTAGCTGATACTAGCTGATCCTGTTCAATGCTCATGAGTTCTAATCTTGAGCCAGGCGTTCCTGTTGCCAAGCTTGATGACATGATCCTGTCATTCTCATCTTGAACACGAATCATGGCATCTGAACTGGGAGTACTAGAAAGCTCAGTGATCAGCAGTTTCTGATCAGCAGGTAGCTTGTTGCATTTGAAGCTGATCTCTTGGCCATGCTGTCCATTGATTGCTGCTGCATGAATCTTCTGCGGATCATACCTAGACATGTCAAAGTTGGTCACAGCATTGACTCCACGAAACTTGATTGCAGCCATATCATAGGCCTCTGCTGCTTCTTCTTGCGTACCTGTGGTTCAATTACAGGTCCATGACTTAGTACTGATCACAAGTTGGAGATGATCCTATTGAATAAAAAGATGGTTCACCATAAGAACACACAGCTTTGATTGCCTTCAATAACTGCATGGCATAGTAAACTCCAGCTGGAAGGTTGGACAGAAATGTTGAAAAATCTGTCCAGGGAAGTTCATCATTTGATTGATGAATCCTAGATATACTTCCACATCATTTGGCATGCCCAAAGGTTGTGCCATTCTTGGAATATTCTTCTACCATTGTTTGACAAGCCTTGAAAAACTCAACTTACTCCATACCCATTGAAGACAAGAATCTTCCTCAATAAACCAAGTTCTTATAAGCCATATAGATGCTAGAAAGTGATGAGAAGAGTCAAACATCTCCAAGCCTAAGTACTAGGGGCTTTACCACCCTTGTATTATGTGAATGGGGCATGCCTAAAACATTTTCAGACATTTTGAATCCACTTTCCCTTTCTAGAGTTCAGATGAACAGAACGAGGTCTACCAAGTTTCCACCTGTACTGTAGCAATTGCCAGTCTACCATCAGAAACTCCTTGTCATTCATGATTTGAGACACAACACAAAAAAGTTCTGGTCATGAATTGAGGTTTGATAATAATTTCACTCCAACGTCAGTAAATAAGGTTCCTGATTCATACAAAATAGAAACTCTTAGTAGGGGGTGAAGAGTCAAACAGAAGTCTCACTGTAAGTTCCAAGGTACAGATCTTTGTTGCCAGCAACTCTGCCAATCCTAGCCTGCCACCTCCCATGCTGGTGATGTCTGGTGACACCCCTGTATGCTGATGCACCCCTTGAGAATCCACTACTCTTCCTGGTGCACAGATGAGACATACTCAAAGTCACTACTTTTAGAATACAAATACAATACAGAGTGTCTATTGAGCTAAAATTAATGAAGTTATATATACATATGTCTGAGGTCAAACATATACAAGGCATTAAATTCTTTTAACCTTCCTCTCAATTTTAACATTAATTCAATATAATGTCATTGAAACCCCTAGTTTGAAGCTGTAGCCAAGATATTTTTAATATTCTTCCAAAGGAATCATGATTCCTTGTTTTGACATGAAGCATTACCTTCGCAATGAGGCAACATATTCTTGGCGAGTCATATTCTTCATCACTTCCAGTTCTGCCTCATATGTGCTCAACTGTTGCTCACACAAAGTGTCAAATTCATCAGGAGAGAAGTCCAACCACTGATCTGCTGTAACCCAAAACTGTCAAGAATGGTGCAAGGTCGAACTAGGGAAAATTGGTCAACATGATAAGATCACAACCCATTTTGTACATACAGAAATACTGAAAATTTATGTGTTTTTCATTCATTCCAGAGAGAAAGAGGGAAGGGGCCAGGGATTGAAAAGTACAGGAAAGTTGATAGTAGTGCTAGGTCCCCAATATTTGAGGGCTGCTAAGTCATACGCCCTCGCTGCTTTATCTTCCTTGTCATACCCTCCTGCAGGCCAGGCAAAACAATCTATAAGCTGCATGGATTGAATTAAAACTCCTCACATACAATATGCTTCTCTCTTATATTAATTTGGCACCTATATAATCATCATGCAGAAAACTTGCAAAAATGAACTTATTTCAAACTTCCAAGTGCATCTAATATTGCAGCAACTCCTTTACATTTCCTTGTAATCCTCAAATGAACAGGATTAAAGTTGGGGACACAAATGACATACCTAAGTAAACTGAGGAGTGCGTCATGAACAATTACACATCATCCACCATGCACAAACCACAAGTCATCATCATCAGCCAATACTCTAACAGTGCAGCTTAGGATACAGAATCTCATGCATTAAGTCAAACCCTACCAGTTTATTTGAACACAAGATATCAAAAGGACAACTACCAGAGATCTCATCACTCCAGCTTACTTACAAGGACTTAAAAGCATTGAGTAAGATGCCGTAGTTGCAGTGGATCCAGAAAAAAAAACACACCTTGACGACCTTTCCTTGTTTGTCCCTCTTTCCTACAGCTATTGTCCCACAAGTGTGCTTCATACCGACCAGTCCAACGATGCCTAAATCACACCCAGGAATATGTTAGTTCAATCTACTGGACAATGTACAGTCTCATTTACTGTTACTATATTGATGTTGGACAATTGCATAGTCCTCAAAGGAGACGAAGAAAAAAAGAACCAAACTTCAGAGACTGGTTGAACTCCTTCACCAGTTTGATCCAAAAACATATCATGGGAGGCTTCACCATCACATGAAAGAATCACACAAAAAAGGAGACTAGAGATCTATTTATCTTTGAAATTGGGTTTTGGCTTGCTTTATTGCCAAAGCTTTGACTGGTTGCTTAATAATATATTGGGTTGTACATGAACTTGTGCTAGCTGCATGGAGGACAAGGATATATATACACTGAGCATGTGTATGATCAGTTCGATTCCTGCACTGACTACCACCACTGCACTAGTGAAAGAAGAGAACATGTTCAAGAGTTTTTCTCTCAAATCCACTACTAGAGATCCAGATAGAAAATGTAACACAGAAAAAGCTTGAAACAAAAGAACAATTTTCAAGACTAAACACTAGAGGATCAGGATGATAGATGTCATTAATAAGGGCCAGTTCATGAGGGGGAGAGAGAGAGAGAGAAACCCAGGTCATACTCATCTGTAAAATGAATAAGACACACGGAGAGTACAATGCCGAAGATATAAAAAAAGATCCACCAGAGCTATCTAGCTATTTAGATACACATACATTTCAAGCTTGCTTGCTTTACATTATGGTTGATCTAAAAGATATCACATTTGTTTCGAAAATAAACAGTCTGGACTCTGGACAAAGAAGAGATCATGGTCTTTCTTCTCAATCACTGCTTCAGCACAGAAGGAAGTCTCCCTGAGAGCATATATTTTATATATATTACATATACATGTATGTACATATGTTGTAGAAGTAAGCTAGCTAGCTGAGGCCAAGCTTATAAGGGAATGACAGAACTCCAGCAGCTTTCTCATGATGAGTCGACAAAAGCTGCTGCAGCCATTGAGGATGCTGGAATCAATGCAAGACAAGTGCTGGTGAATACTAGCAAGCTGGGGTGGGTCCAAATGGGCCCATAGAAGAAGAGAACAAAGCAGCATGTCCTGCTCAATTAGATGAATCTAGCACAGATCACAAGATGGACCAGAGGAAGAGTTGTAGAACTATATACAATACATGTATTGATGGATTCTTTTGGGTGTTCTCAAGGACTGTTTGCAAACACAGATTTTCTGCCTGTTATCAAGGTTCAAAGCATAGTTTATTCACGTGGTTGGTCTTGCTCAAGATTGCAGAAACTAACTAGTGCAAAGAGACATGTATGGAGATGATGATGCTATAAATTAATCTCTACACTCTGCAGGTTCTAGACATACCTGGTGACGCCCCGGTATACTGAAGTTCTTTGGCCAAAAGTGTCGATAGATTTGCGTGGGGAGGGACCTGATCCGTCTTTGCCTCCTGCTGCAGATGCAGCTGCTGCACCCATCCGTCCAGTTCCCCGCTTGCGGGGCTCTGAAACGGGAGCTGCAGCTTGTGGACTAGTCTGGGCGGCTACATGATGGTGGCCGGGTAGTACTAGATGATGGTCCATTGTAGTATGATCCGTTACATGTGACGAGCCAGCACTCATGGAGAGCGAGAGTGGCTGCCAACTTACTAGAGGCGCGCTCAAGCCACTGCTGTGTCTGGTGGCTGAAGCTTGTGGTCCCACAGCTGCTGCTGCAGCAGCAGCAGCAGCAAGCTTCGAGTCTGCATCGGCTTGGTGACGTAACCATGACTTGAGCCCCGGCGATGAGCTGCTCTCATGCGGCCTAGACTGCAAACTGTTGCAATCCGATTGTTGTTGTTGCTGGTCAAGTGCCCTTTGCAACAAGTTCTGCGCGTGGAGGTGCGATCGACTCTGTGCAAGCAAATTATTCTCCTGAAGCTGCTGCTGCTCATGCACAGCTGTTTCGTAGCAATGATTCTGTGCCAGGTGGTTCAATGCGAGACCAGACTGCTCTTGTTGTGCGGCAGCAGCAGCTACTGCACTTCCATAGGCGGCCTGCAGGTGGAACGTGGAGCTGCTGGCGGGTGCCTGCATGTCTCTAAGTGATCCTGATCCTCCTGCAGCTGCACCGGAGGAGTGCGTGTAAGGAAGGTTGACGTTGATTCTGGTTTGGCTCTCTTGAAAGCTTGCCGCAGCTGCATTGTAGTACAGGCCCTCCAATTGCTGCTGCTGCTGCTGATGATGAGAGTGATGGTGGTCGTGTTGATCCGAGTACTGACCTCCAAGAGACTTACCACCTAGAAAATCCTCCAGCTTGGGTCCGTCGACTCTGGTCTCAGCTGATGAACTCGAGTGTGGTCCTTGCTGCATGTGATCATACTGCCCTCCTCCTGCAGAGCCTGCCTGATGCTGCAACTGATGATCAACTGCGCCTCCGTTGCTTGCAAGCCTTGAGAGCTGATCGACAGAAAAAATATGATGGTGTGCTGCAGCCGCCTGCGACTCATGGATTCCATGAGATGCTGCATCTGCTGCTTGCATTGCTCGCGCCTGAAGTTGCCAACGATCAACTGCGTTCCCAGCACACACAAGTAACCAAAGACGTTCAGAAGCAGCTTCTTATACTAGACCATCACAAAGATCAAAACACTGCGGCTGTCGACGACGACGGCTTCTCTTTCTGCCCCCACTCCTCTGCCCACACCAACCTTTACTATAAATACCAGGGTGCTCTGGAGAACAAAAACTCAGAGAAAAAACAAGCCAAAGAACGAACCAACCAACAGGTTTCTTCAAACCCTGTTAGATGTGAAGAGAACTAGAGACTAGACGAGACAAGGCGAGACTCGCACCTTCGTATAGTGACATGCTAAGCAACGCAGCATGACATGATGAGAGCACTAGAATTTTGGAAAGGGTCTGCGTTTTTTTATACTAAACTAAAAGCAGAAGACGTGCTTCTTCTCTTCCTGTTGCAACTCAACCCCCAGAAAAACAAAAAAGCACACACACACGTCGGTGACCACCACCACGCACATATTGCAACACTAGCTAAATAGGTATCATCAAACTCTTGTGAAGAAAGAAAGGGAGGAAATAAAAACACCCAAAGCTGGCTTTGTCTTCACCTGAGTTTTGTGACCTGCTAAGTGCCTCCATGATACAAAGAGATTCATGATCATCTGCTGCAGAGGAGGACCTCATGTTGTGGAGACGTAAACCAAGGTCTGGGAGGTGGGTCGAGGAGAATCATAAACTGAAAATTCACAAAGACCTACAAAACAAGTTCTCATTAAAGGACCACTAGTACTACTACCACCACCACCACAACCACCACAATAACAGCAGCAGCAGCTACTATGACTACTACTGCTGCAACTTCTTCTTCTCGTCCTTGTTCTAATTCCACTACACCCCTGCAGATGCTTTGGCAAGAAGACTGACGAGGAGGACATGAAGCTTGACTGAATTGGAATGGAGTCGATATAGAGAGATGAAGATGGGTAGTAGAAGAAGAAGAACCACCACCACCAACACCACCACATGCAGCAGCTTCTTCTTCTTGTTCTTGAGCTTCTTCTTGTTGCTGCTCTTGCTGCTGCCGAGGAAAGAAACAGCGAGGAAAGATGAAGAAAATATAACTACTCGCTGAAGAAACTTGGGATGCTGGCGGTGTAGAGAGAAGAAGAAGAAACAGAGGAAGAGGAAGAGCAGAAGAACAAGAACAAGATGAAGCCTGAGGAGGAGGAGGTGGAGGAAGAGGACTTAGCAACCCCATTGTACAGTGGAACAGACAACAGCGGGCCACCAAACGGAGGGGGGGTGGTGGTGGTGGTGGGTTGTGGTTGAAAGAGTCCACCAGCCCCGTTCCAGGAGTCCCCACTTTCCAGTGCCACACTAAATTTGTCTCAAAGTGGGAACTGTTTGTCGTTGTCCCATTGTTCTCTTTTTAGTGGCATTTCTGGTTTTTCCTCCCCTAGCCTATCTATCTATCTATCATCCTTTCCCCCCCCCCCCCTCTTGAAAAAAGGCCACGCTAGGAACAGGAGGAAGCTGGGAATGACTTTAGTTAGATAGATGGATGGATAGATAGATCAGAAGGAGGATGGATAGATGGATGTATGGATGGATACAGAAACAATAACTCATAAGCTACAATGAATGTTACCTGAGAACAAGATTAGGACTTTAGAGCTTTTAGTGTTTTGTTTTCACTCTGTTACAGGGTAGGTAGTTGAGAGCTAGCTGGGCCAGATTGAAGCAGCAGCCACCAGCACATGGATGACCATGCATGACATGATGGATGGTATTTGGACAGGCAACAATATAGGATGGATGTTGTGTGGACAGACAAAACATAAGCTGGATGGTATGTGGACAGAAAACACTAGACTTTTTATTATTGGTATTCCTGTCCCATAATTGGTGACCATGGTGCTTTTTTTTTTAGCTCTGTACTAATCACCCTCTACAATGTATCTAGCTACCTAGTAGTCACGGAGTCACTTACCTATTTAGCTACCTACATGATAATGGAAAACACTTGGCCAAGAATTTGTAGTATTAAACTGACAAGAGCGCGTTATAGAATCAAATTTCCCTCCGAGAAATTGGGAGGGAATTTCATTTTTGACTACGAGTTTCCATTTTGGGGTGAGATTTTCCGTTTTGAAGAAAGATTTTCCATTTTTGAGTGGCATGTTACATTTTTGTGCAATGTTAAAAGTCCACAGATTGGGCTTCACCAAATTTTGGGACGTAAGGTAGTAGAATGTCACCTGAGGGTCCCTTATTTTGGTAAAGTCCTACCCTACACCAATTATATTCCTTACTTACTTTTTGTACCATACTCACAAAGTTACATAGGTGGTTACCTAAGTCGTGTGAGGTGCAAGTAAGAGAGTTTACATGATAGGTTGCCAAGTAAGAGGGTTTGCGCAAAAGGTTACCGAGTGAAATCTTAGTAACTCCCTTGTTATGGTTCATCGAAGCTGCAACTGTGTCATAAAGTGTGTCCAATTGATGATGCAACAGTGGGTGTTGGGCAAGGGTTTTTTTTTCTGTGGTGAATTTTTGACACTTGGTGACAAAATGTTTCAAATTTTTGGAAAAAAAATTCTTGTGTAAATTTGATCAATTTTGCTTTAAATTAGAGAAATTTCACCACACTTTGGAAACCACAAAATTTTAAATTTAAAAAAAAAACCCTGGTACTGGATCACATCATCCAGCTGAGAGAGAGGCTGGACCCACACAATTGGAAGGAAACTTACACCTGAGTTCCATTTTCAAATCAATCACACCCCATTCTGCCCCCCAAGGGCTCATGATTGATCCACTCCTGAATACTCCCAAGAAGAAAGTCTTGGGGTGGCCATGGAAAGTAGAAGGACTGTAGGTATTTTGTCTCCATACATACAGTAGTGTGTCTCTGCCCTAAAAGTGCAAAACCAGAGTTGGGCAGATAATTCTCTTGTTCCTAAATACTAAATACCAAAGTTTGCTGCTGAGGTTTTCTATTTACTGTACTCGGCTCTGCAGCCTTTTTATTGGTGTGAACTTTCGCACTGTTGTGGAATTTTAGAGAATTTTCGTCACAAATTCAGAGATTTTTTGAAAAAAAACTTGGCCAAATTCAAATTTTCAAAAAAAAAAAACAGTTAAAATCGCCAGACATGGTTCGAGTAAGTAGCCAAAAATACATATGGATGATGGGTTTTTTCCTTTCAGATGTTGTTAATAGCCAAATTTGGCTGTATTTGGATCTTGCATGATTGCCACCTCAGCTACATCACAAAATTGAAGAAACACTAACACTACTTGGCTGGAATATGTGTCAGGCATACAACATTCTTACTGGACTTGCATATAATTGTTTACATGTGCTTTAATTTGGAAAGAGGCGAAACAAGTAAAGATCAGACATGTGAATTAAGGCTATTGAATCATTGTTTTGTTCGCAATTTTGTGATGTAGCCAGACTGACTAGTTATCATCCACACAAAGATTTAGCTAAATTTGGCTACAGACCAAGTATCAAAGTAGAAAGTTTTAGCATATTTTTTGCTACTTGCTTGAACTTGTTGTAGAAATTTAGCAAAAAAAAACTTCAAAAATCTGGTAAATTAGGGTCTTTTTTCACAATTGTTTTTTTGTATGTGTCAAAATCATATTTTCTTTTTACATTTGACCTTTGTTCTCTGCACTGAATAACCTAACCCCTAAAATCCAGCCCCTCTTTACACACAGTTTTACTCTATCTAGAGCACTAGCACTTGGCCCAATCCACTGACCTAAAAATGATATTACAAAATTATTAATGCATTCAAGGTTTACTCATTTAGAAATCTTTGGTAAGAAATTTCAACCAAAATCACACAAAGTGATGATATGATGACAAAGCTACATTGAACTTGTACACCACAGACAACTAGATTGACACCCAAAATACTATGAAAGTTAATAAAGCCACACATCAGAACATGCTCATCAAGAACACACAAAGGAACAGCAAGTTGTCGTCAAGTATTGTTGCGATTGTGTTATTTTAAACTTAGATTTTTGCAAATTGCAAGTGAATATACTTTGAAACATGGAAGATGAGATCCCATAGGCATGTTGTCATTAGGATAGACCACCAAACTCAAAAAACTGAAATCTTATTCACACTAAATTAGGTTCCAACAACCCACATAATTTTTTTAAAAAATAAAAATAAAAATAAAAAACCATACAAAAAACTCATGTTCTACAATAAATAAATGACACACGTGATCAGGCAAGTGCTACCCAAGGGTGAATCCAGAGTTTCAATGGTCAAAACATGACATTCATATTATATGGTAGCCACAGTGACGAAATTATGTATTCATGGAGAAAACTTCAAGTCAAAATGTGATTCCTCAATTAGGATTGAAAGAAATTTCAAAAATTTCAATATGAAGTACTTTGAAAACCACTAACAACTCATAACTAAGTCCAAAAGTTGGAACCACTAGGCCATCTCATAAATGAAAATTGAAAGTTAGCACCTTGCTACTCACTTGTGATCGGCATCATCTTCATTGGTGTACCCTGAGTGTTCATTCCAGGTTTACCAGTTGGAGCCCTAATTCAAGCACTTAGTAATAAACATCTATGAAAATCCATATGACAATGCCTAGTTAACAAACCAATTGACAGATCAGAAAAAACCCCATGCAACCAAATATAAATAGATATTTAAATTTCTATTGCTTGCACCTATTTTTAAAATTACATTTTGGTTTGTTTAAACAACGATGTTTTTTTTAGCCTGATGAACCTCTTTAGACTAGCTACCTTCTCTCATTTGAGAGAGAGGGGATGATTGCTTCCTCAATGATTGTAAATAAGAGTCTCTTCACCTTGCAAATATTGCTTCATGTGAGAGAATAGTTATAAGAATTTTTTGAATGTGTTACAATAGTTGTAGAAGGGTTTTTTCAATCTTCTTATTTTAAAAAATAATGTCAATAATCTCCCATCCTCATGTTTGCAATGTCAATTTCACAACAAATTGTCTTCATCAATTGTGAATGTGTCATACTTGTATACATATTTTGAAAGATCTTACTTGTTGCCTTGCGCTCACTTATGCTTAAGCAAAATGATAGCCCATCCTTACCAAGGGAAAAACACAACTTTTGATCATTTACTTGGATTGATGATTTTGCAAATCATTAACAAATTACCTAGATTACAAGGAAGGATTTTTTTCCCCAATTTTTTGATACAAAAAAGTAGTGAAATTTTCCACAAAAACATAGCAAAATTAGTTGAATTTATATTAAAAAAACAAAATTTTCGAAAACAAATCCCAGTTTTTTTGTCACAAAAGCAACAAAAATTTGTCCTTAAAAAATCTGATTACAAGTCATAGCATAACGTTAGCCAGTTGATCATACTTGGAAATTTTTCATTTATAATTAGACAGTTTATATTAAAATCAACTAGTGAGTCACTGTGCCATTAGCCCAAGTGTATTAAACCTCCTGTAAGTTTTCCAGCCATCCTAATACTATTCCAGTTGGAGTGGGCTTAATTTTGGAGTTTTTGTGAAAAAATCAGTTTTAAATTTTGGATTGATTACCATAGACTGGAATTACAATAGATTTAATCAGTACTGCTTTGTTGATTTGAAAATTGTGAAATGACAAACATGAACATGGCCTCATCAAAGGCTTTCTGGTGGTATCAAAAGCTCAATGAGGGGCCCCACAGTTTGGGAGGGTTCTAGCACATGGTCACCTCCAAACACCCATCTATACCCACCCAACAAGGGTGCCAATAGTTTTAGTAACTATTGTAGTTTTGTCATCTTATGGGAGGACAAAAAAAATGATTCACACTTGACTAGAATGGATGATTTGCTCATGAAGTGAAGAGTTTGCTTTTCGAATTTCAGACAAGGTTGCACAGTTTCTATCTTGTGCTTTAGAGACAAATACAAGTAACTATGCACTGGGAAACCTTTGCAAAGGTTTCACATGCATTATGAGGCAGAAGGACATGTTTTGGGTTGACTAGTAGTTAGTACGCTAGCATGCACAGTAGCTTGTTGTGAAGTGCGACCACATGATCAGGTATGTAACTTAACAATAGAAGTTAGAAGTTTAGGAAATTGCTGACGCTCAGAACTGTGTATCTAATGCCTTTGTATAATTTAGTAGTTACCTGAGGAGGTAGGTGATGGTTATATTTCAACCCAAGTGGATGCCAATCATGGTACATGCAATCTATACATTAAGATCGGTAAGATTGGTGTGTGTTTCTTTCTTTCTTTTGCTTTCTTTAGTTTGGATGTGGCCATGCTGTATTCCTCCCAAACCATGAGCCCAGCTACTCCACTTTTGGTACTAGTGAGAAGCCCTTGACAAGGCAATGTACACCACATTTGTCATTTTGTAATTTCCACACCAACATAGCAAAAAGTTATTGAATTTAGAGTGATTTTTGTCTCTGAAAATTTTAATTTTGAATCTTGCATGAGAACTCTGAAATTAATCTCACCTTGACTGGAACAGTATTGGGATGGTGACCTTCCCAGGAGGTTCAATATACTTGAGCCAATAACATGGGCTCACTACCATGCATGGAAGTAGTATAAAATCTTTGGTGTGGTGTATGGTCCCTGTGGTGGCCAATCCCTATTAGTCGATAGGTTTCCACTGTCAGAACTTTCGATATTTTGTGTGAATAGAATCGTGTCCATTTTTTAGTATCATGATCTACCTAGTATCTTGGCGGCTTTGACAGTAATTATATTATTTTCAGAATTGTTGAAATTCTCAAAAAAGAATTCTTCAAATAACAAAAACTTGTGAAGGAAAATGTTGAATCTTCAAAAATATTTCTTTGTCAAAATAAAATGTTCAAAATTAATTAATTATTCAACAAACATGTGTTGAAGCTGCCAAGGTGCTACAGTATTAAGCCAGGAGAGAAAAGTGACCAACAAGAACACACTCAGTTGAGTTGTGGTGCAAACAAACACAAACTAGGAAACTAGGTTTCATTGTAGATTTTCTCAACTGATTGTAGAAAGCACCAACTCTCAAGAAACCTGAATTTACCAAGCAAGTACCCTGCTATACCCTAAACCCTAAACCTCTTGGATAACAAATCCAATTCCAACAGCTAATGAATCTTGACTGCATGGCAGTTCTAGCTTTAGATAATATGACCATGTCAATGGTTCAGGCATTTGGGCGCGTGTAACCTATGTCCGTCCAATTGGGTTAAGCCACAAGTTACAACTCCAAAATTACTTTGTAACCATAGTCATCATCCCAGTTTGGTTTGCATCAAACTCTGTATGTAGCACCACAGGCAGTTTATTAGACACATTTGTCTCACTATTTGTTGTTTTTGGAACCTCCAATTTGTGCATTGTCGAGCAAATCATCTACCATAGTTCATGTGACAAATTCAAATGAAAAATCTTTCATGAAATTTTATTCTTCCCAAAAATTATGCCAAAACCCATTACAGTTGCAACAGACACTTGGGCATATAAGCCACTTCTAGAAGCTGGATTTATATGACATTCGCCACAACCGTCTCCATAACATTTTTTAACCTACGTTCAAGATCACCCTCTTTTTTAAGGAGAGAAAGGGAACCATAATAAGCTTTCAGATGCTTGCTGACATGTCTCTTCTAGATTGGACATTCATGCCTAAGATAATATCACATATTAAGCTGCCGGTATCTCATTCCATGTGTTGATGAAAAGTGATCCATATTCATTCGATGTATGGATGAAAGTGATTCACATCCACTTGCTGAGCAGCTTATGGATGTAAAGGATGCTGGTTATGTCCAGTAATCAGCTCAAAGCTGCTGGTTACTCAAAATAGCCTTGTTGCTCCTGTGCCTCAGCTATGTTTGGTAACCAGTGGCCTCTCACGGGTTACCTAGTCCAAGTGCGCCCACCCTGTTGTTGCCATGAGAGATGCCTCACACATTATTGTTAATGAGGTTATAACTTTTTCCCTGCAACCAGGTGAGAAAATATATCCCTACAATTGAGGCCAGCACCCACTCTAGTCTGAGGTCACAGGTGCGATTATCAATTGTTTGTTCAAGGGGACATACGTTGAAAAGAGGCGACTTCGTACACCATCTTCAATCATATATGCAAGTGAATTCCAAGAGGCTCTAAAACAAAGGCTGATACACGTGCACTGTTGCCTAGGCAAGGAAGGCGGAGTGAGGGAGGAGGAGGACCGGGTGTGGTTCAAGATCCTTACAGAGACACCGACCATGTCACCCCAAAACTGTATTTATGAATCGAATTGAAGCTCATATGATAAGTGTTTCTCTCAAGAAGCTGTGCTTAGCAATTCTGCCATTTAGAAGGACCCCTAAGGCTTAGGGTTTAGGGTAGCAGAATTACCCACATCGTGAAATCTGCTTTCTTTCCCTCACCATCAACTAGTTACCAAAATCAATGGGTACTTGATTTCAGCAGGCCGTCAATTGGAGTTATGGGTAACATATCCAAAACTGGGGTACTGGGCTCCAGTTTTGTGAAACTGGTTTTGTGAAACTGGGGATGAAATGAGAATTCAAGATGAATTACAGGGAAACTCTAGGGGATGAAACTAGTTTTCTAACCTAAATTGACATCTGGAGAGTTTCACCCCCAGTTTTGGATTTGCCTTATCTATGCTGCTCATACTCTTTATCAAATCAAGCCTTGTCACAATAGGATCTGCAAATCTTCTGAACTGAAACCTGGTTTCATGAAACATCACTCGATTTCACTCACTTCACAGATACACCCTAATTGGGGATGAAATAAGGTTTACAAGGTCAAACTAGGGCCCAAAGACAGGGTGACTTTACAATAACTTTATATCAAACCTAATCCTACACAAACCAGAAAGGAGCCTTGCAGGCACTTTGATGACCTCTCCTACTCTAGAGGATAAATAAAACACATGTTTCTAGACACAAATCTAAAAGGCTCATGGCCAATACGAAACATTTGCTGAGAAGCTAATCGTCAAACCAAGGTTCCCATTGCACCATGAAAAATCACAAAGTATGCTCATGACAACCTTACATATGGGCTATGGATGAAATTTTGCCGAAAAGTGATATCAAAAACTAGAAATATGAAGTTGATGTGATTTATGGAGTATTCAATTTCCAGAATTCAAATATAATTCTAAATAAAAATCTCAATATTCTGATATTTGGCTCTCATAATTAGCCAAAAATGTGAAATGAGTTTAACTAGAGTTAACAGTGCAAATGGGAGAACCTGTCGACACTACCTGCCAACACTAATAATACATAGGCTTCAATGTACCTTGTTTCTCTTTCTTCAGCCATTTCAAGTATTCATTTATCCTCTCCCTTTTGATATTTAGCTTACAAAATATCTTACGAAAGGTGGGAATTGAGGACTAAATTGACCACCTCTATACTTTGTCTCTTGACATCCTTGATTGTTGACATCTCTTCGGAGAAATCTGATAAAATTGGAACAATACAGAAAAGATTAGCATGGCCCCTGTGCATGGATGACACGCACAAATCGAGTAAGTAAGTAAGACCCTCAAGAGCAACAGCAAGGCACAACAAAATCCACCATCTATTTTCCATTTACAGACTTTCAAGCAAATGGAACATATTTGGACAATGAAAGTTTCATTACTTTCAATAGAACATACTCAATAAGGTATATAATGTTTTAAACCAATATTATCTTGTGGAGGCCTAGGTTCCAGTGCTTGGCTTTTGCTTAGTTGTTTCATCTTTTCAGATGACCTTTGACATTTTCTGTGCATCAGATTGGGCTTCATTCATCTCACAACTTGTATTTTTCTTTTATGCATATGTAATTAGTCCATAGATTGGATAGGGATACACTTATTTTGTTGAGCTCATGTGAGAGAGCGCATTGTCACACATGACGCAATTTTTTAAAAATTCGTCTCCATTGTTAAGGATGTCAGATTTTATGTTTTGTGTGAGCAATTTTATGTTTTTCTGGTGCCATCTCTCCAGTCATTGTGACAATGAATCGATATTGTGCTTGTAGTATATGATATTTGCATTTTAGCAAATGTAATCATTGTTGATTGAACTCGTGCAATTTTTGATTTGCGAATTACTTCCTTTTCAAGAGTGGTCATGATGATTGTAACTTAGGCAAAGGTTGTGTCATATTGCCATCAATACCTTAAAGATGATTTCATCCTTTATTTAATGCAAATATTTCATTTTTTTGTGAAATTAAATTTTTTTTTCACATAGGGTATTAAACGGAGTTTGAAATATGATGAAACCCACCTATCATCAATGTGCTTGTTTAAACAATACTTTTGTTTAAACAATTTTACCCCCATAGGTTCCCTTCTACATTATGGTGAGGGACCAAGACCATGGAAATGTTGAGAGCCTTCAAAACACATTCAAAAATCATTTATATGTGTGCCTAGGTTGTCAAGTGTAACTTCAAATGAAAATAAACTTTATTGAAGTACCAACATATCATAACGGGGACAAAAGAAATAATTAATTTTTTAATGTGAATTTTTATTTGTAACTTGATATTTTATGGAACTTTCTTTTACTATTAGTTTAAAGTTTATCCTTTCCTTTTTTTTCATCACATTCCTACCATTTTTTCACCTTCTTCACTTATTTCATATTTTTCATTTCAACAAATAGAATTACCATGGATCATAGAAGAATAGAAATATGTAAAAACAAAAGACAAAACATGGCATTTTTTTCCCATGGGCTAATGAACTTCACACCCATATTTTATTCTAAAAAAAAAAAAAATTTTAAATTGGACAAATCATAATTTTTGGACCATGGGCTAACAAATTTTGCATTCACCTTTTTAAATAATTTTTAAAAATTGAAATTTTTATGTTTAAAAATCCAACTAATCATGGCCTTTTGGGCCCATCGGCTAATGAACTTTGTGCCCACCTTCGAAAAAAGATTATTAAAAAAAATTGACAAAAAATCATGACAAAAAATTGGAAACAAATCATGGCTTTTTGGGCTCATGGTCTAACAAATGTCCAACCCATCTCTAAATCTTGGACAACCAACATTTTGTTTTGTGGTGAAATTTCACAACCTAATAAAAAATTCAAACTAATGACAAATCAATGTTTTTCTAGGTTTTTGATAACCAAATTTGGATTTTTTAAAAAACCAGAATCACCATTATTCTACATGAGGTTTGAGTTGGTAGCCAGAAAATAAATTTGATTATCATAATGTTTAGAAGCAACCAAAAAAAAACAAAAAATGTTAACATGGTAAAAATGTTTTTGTCGATTCACCCATGGTAGGTTTGGCAAGGTTTCAAAAAAGGTTGAATCACAAAAGAACCATCATACAACCACATCCATAAACATGAGTAAAATTATCTCAAGAATTCTTTGAACCCCACTAGCTCTAGGTTATTAGAGTGAGATGTTCAAGGTTATCAATTAATACAACTAAATATAATTCTTAACTACCACCAGGGTCCTTTGATACTAACTAGAGTTTGGCATGCATTTAAGGTTTTCATGTGTGTAAATTATTGATATCACATAATAACAGGCTTATTCGATATTGCCTTTGTGCATTATATGTAAAATAGTTTTATGTATTAAGTATGATTGTTCCCATGGATTGGAAGTGGTATGTTGTATCCTACCTAATACAAAACCTAATTAGTATGAATGTTGGTTTCAAAATGAAGAGTTGTTATCCATCACCAATAAAATAGAAAGTTAGAATGTTGACTTCATTGGAATGTTTATAACCTAAAAAGAGGATCAATGAATGATGGATGAAAAACTTAAAAACACTTTTACTTTTGATGAGCCACTTCTATTTTGGAAGATGTGGATATGAATAACAAGGGGTTTGAGGTTGTAGGTTTCCTTCTATATAAATGGTTTGTTTGTTATGTTTATGTTTTGCAAGTTTTTGATGGTAATGACATTGTTGTTGAATTGTGTGGCAACACTTGTTAAACTATCAAATCCTAATGTGTGGTGTGCATGGTTGATTTTTTATTTGTTGTGGAATTTTGCTCTTGATGATGTAAAAAGAAAATGAAAAGTTGGGGATTGGTTATCCAGCTTTTGAAAAGGCATGATATGTAATTATGAGAAAGGATTAAGAAGGTGGTCTTTAGATTTTTAAAATGCCGATTGATTGCAAAGAAGAATGAAGTTAAGTATTCAAGAACTTGTTGCATATTGTTCATTTTAAAATGTGATGATGGTAGTAAAAAGTTTTTAGTCTCAAAAATTGTAAATCTTCTCCCAAAAAATCATTGCATTGAAAGATGTTAGCTCAAGAGATCAAAAATGTAATAAGTTATTAGTTACATTTTGGAAATGATGAAGATCATTGGGGAATTTGAAAGAGTTGGTTTGTGATGACATCTTCAAGATCATTATACTTGAAGAATTTAAGGCAATTTCTTGGGTCACAATGGGATAGTTGTTAAAGGAAGTGAATACATGTTTGCATAGGCACTCCAAGTGGGTTGTTATTTTCCTTTGGACATCATGGGTGGGTTGTTAGAATAATTCATGCAAAATTATGGAAATGTGATTTGTTGAAAATTTTAGAAAATTTATTTTTCATTTGTCAAGCTTCTAGGATGTTGGGAATTGGAAGGGTTATATTGTGAAATATGAAATTTGGACTTGATGCTAGTGGTGGGGAAATGTGATTAGAAGGTTTGGGTAATGAAGCTTAAGATTGAAATGTCATGAAAAAGACTAAGATAGTTCAAAAAAGTAAATTTGGAATGATCTTAACCAAATATTTGCATGTATGATTTTTAATATAGACACTAATCTTGTGTGTTTTGTATAGGTTTGGCCTTATTGTTTAGGGCAAGCTCCTATTACTAAATAAAATTATGATTCCAAACTTTCTTTCATTACAATGTGAAGTTGAACATGTTATGTATTGAACCAAGCTTACTTTTTGGCTACACATTGTTAGTTTCAATGTGTAACAAACTTGGTATGAAGCATAGCCAACCAACTTGATATTGAACTTGATGTCAATCTTCCATAATTAGGTGCAATTTTCCTCAAGAAATATTTCCTTTTGCAATATAATTTGGCTTGCGGCACCTAAATTTTTTCATGTAATTATTTTGACGATTTAAGCTTTTATGACAATCTTTTGAATTTTCACATTATGCAATTAGGCACCAATTTTTGTCTTGCAGTGCTCCAATATGTAGTTTTTTGTGCCAATTTTTTTCATGAATTTCTTGAGTTGAAAATAGTCTTCATGACGGCCGTTTTGCAAGCCATGCTACCTTTGAAAAATGAAGAGTGCAAGGCATATTTTATATTTCATGCAAAATATGATTTTTTGTGAGAAATGTTTGTTTGAATTTTCTTATACTTGCATTGATAATCAGGTGGTATGAATGTTAAATTAATATCAAAATTTCAAGTTGTTTCTTTGAAGGAGCAATTCTACCCATACTTGGCATTTGCCCTTGCAACAATATTTTTCACATCCGAGAATACTTATTTATTTCTCCCAAGCCTCACCCATAAACATGAAACTAAGATTATAAAAGGTCAAAATTTACTCATAACAAACCACCCAAACCAATTGATATATGTGACTAATCAAGAATAGCCATTAAAATGTGCAATGGTTTTTGTCAATTTCAACATATTGAGCAAAAATAATTAGCCAAATCCATTTTAACAAACCTATCAAGCAAAGTTTTAATAATCTTTGTCCAAAATCTAATGTGCAATATGCTAGTGGAGATGCTTACTAGTTTGCAATGAACTAATTGAAGTATATATAGAGAGAGAGTTTTGATTTTGGAGTTGTTTTGCACACTAAGACCTAAACATTCCTTTTTTTTCTCTTGAAAATTTTGGTATTTGTACAAAACATCTCTCCAAAAGACCATACCCACTTACCATTGGAACCAACTAGCAAAACTAGTGTATCTTATGCTAAATTTTGGTGGTCAATAGTAAAAGTGCCATTCACAACTTCATAATTATTTCATTCATTAAATGACCTAGTTTTTTTTCGAACTTTATACTCCAAGAAAGCACTACAGCAAAGCCGGTGAAAGGTAAATGGAGAAATAAGCGATGTAAATCCATTAATCAAACCTTTAGATACTGGATGAACATATGGTGGATAAAATAGCATAAGTATTGTATACATCTCTGTATTGTTGAGTGACTCAATTGTGGATGAACCCTAACTGAGTTGACATAAAGTTTAAGTTCAATAACCTACCATTTTTCTAAAATGATAGGTTGGTAGGCCATAGGTGACTACTTAATAAGTTAGTAAGAAGATGCATATAGACCATTAGTATGTAGGGTAAGGCTAATGGGTTGTTAGTGGGTAAGTAGTAAGTACTAAAAACTGCAGTTTAGAGCTCCACCATGGTCACCTAAGGAACTCGAACCAGATGAAAAAGTGTTTCCTATCCACACATCATCCATCCCTCATGGTGTACTGGTAGTTGTTGGTTCACTCTGGTCCCCCAATCTCAGTTTGGGACCTCCCCAGATGTGGTGGGTCTAGTAAGGGATATAGCCGACAATTAGATGACTAGCCTAATTTGGCCAGCCAAATTTAGCCATAGAAGTAAAGCTAAACTTTGGCTAATATTTCCTTGGAATAAAGTTTAGTAGGTTTACACCAAATTTAGGTTCCCAGTTAATTCCCATTTGAACTATTAAACTCCAATCATCACTTTCACAAGATTTTTTGGTCATTGCCATGATTCCAATTGTAACATGTCAATTAAAAGTTAATTGAACAACATTCTTGCCATGAATCCAATGGTATATTGAAAATTATCAAATAAAACATACTTGCTATGATTTCCAATTTTAACATGTCCATTGAGAATTTCAAACAACATACTTGCCATGCATGTAATTGTAACATGTCCATTGAAAATTATCAAACAACATATTTGCCATTTAAATAAGGAAGGATTTATGGGCAAGGGGATAGGGTGTTATTTCCATTCATAGGCAAGACATCATTAAATTAGTATTGCAAGATTATTGCACTTCATTACCAATGGTCCAAGTGGTGCAATACATTAGCATAAGATTCAAGATCATTGAGCTTCATTGCCAATGATCCTAAGTAGTGGACTAGGGTTTTGCCTCATTGGATGGAAAGAGGATGTTGTGAGCTCTCTTAATGAGTAGTGGGTTTTTTTTTTCCCAAGCAAGTTTTGTCATTTTCTCAACAAAAATTATTGGAAATTTAGGGAAATTTCAGTGTTTAGATAGTGTGAATTCAACTAATTTTTCTAATTGTTTTGGAAAGATTTGCCATATTTTTGATATCACAAAATTGGAAAGGAAAAGGCCTGATCAGTTCTGTGCATTTCGTCCTCTGCGATCAACACTTGACTTGCTTAAGAAGCTAAGGAAATAGAATTTTCTATTGTTCCTCACATTGAATAGTGGTTGCTAGCACTCCACAACCAATAACAAGTGGCAACCTATATCAGCAAGGTACATGATTTTAAAATTAATTTTTTAAATTAAAATATAAAATAAATGAAATGAAATATAAAAACCTTACATACTCGAGCTGTGTTTCAAAAGTAGCAACTACATTTCCTAATTCTACCCCCCCCCGCCCCCCCCCCCACTGATGCATGAAGAGTGCTCAATAAGGGGTTTTTAGTGTCTTCCCAAGAACCAAACAAAAGTAATGTGTTGGATGCAAGCTTTGCTCCATTTGTGCATACTGCATCCAATCCCTCTTCAAAACTTCAACACTTGTATCTGTAATCAACTACTTATATATAAAACAAGGGGTGCGTCACACTGTGGCCTTGCCATTTACAATTAAAAACATATCTTAAGGCAAAAGAAGAATTATAATGGAAACTCAAATATTTCACCATGCAAAAATATAATTTTCAAAAAGTGCTCTACAAGAAACCAAAACCCTTCAAGATATTATAACTCTATAACTAATCTCAAGTTTCAACACAAGCCAAAATATAGTCTTTCAAAAATTCTCCAATAAAAATAGACCTATTATTATTATGTAGGGGGGCCAAAATCCCTTAAGCTACTATACTCTATAATGAATCTAAACACAATATCCTTGCTATGGTAGGCAAGGCCAACAAATAAAATTTTAAAAGAAAACACTAGTGGTAAACACTTATAGAGGCCCAAATAGGGGCCGGGGGGGCGGGGGGGGGGGGGGGGGGGGGGGGGGGGGGGGGGGGGGGGGGGGGGGGGGGGGTTTGTGGGGTGGAGATGCTTGAACTGGACATTTGGGCCACAGCAGCATACCAAGTCCAGGATCGGGCAGTTTTCAGAAAGTATGAAAAGGGTGAGCATGAATGTGTCTAATCTTCTTCATTTTGGACTTTGGTCCTTTCTTTTTTCTTCTCTTGTTCCCTTGCGGGGTGCTTTTCCTTTATTTATTTATTTAAGTTGTAACTCAAGTGAACAATCAACTTGCACTCAGCAAACTCGTGTATATAATAATAATAATTATTATTATTATTTCACTGGTATCAAGCGGCTTCCCAGGTTCCCACCTCGATTCGTATGGATTGTTGAGAGCTCCCAAGAACAACCCGAGTACGAATTCTTACAAATTCTTCAAATCTTTATTATCAACCTTCCATACTGGAGCAGCATCTTATAGTGACAAAATAAATAGTGGGGATAAAGATCTTGGCAGAAAGCTCATCTTTGAAACAATCTCCCCCCCACCCGCCCCACCCGCCCCACCCCTATAAATCCGGAGAATCTAATGTAAATACTTGTTGTTCAAGCAATGACCCAAAGATCAAATTCTGTGTTTGTTTCTAGGCTCTTTTTTTCTGTCGATTGTAGGCTTGTCTGCCTACTCTAGAATTAGAGTCCTTTAGTACCCCCATAAAAAAAAAACACACACACAAACAAATACTACGGACGGACGCTGTTGTTTCTTGACATTGTTGTGATCATGAACCCACCCTATTCTATTTGACCGATGCCTCGGAAAAAGTTGGACATCATGGATGTCCTATATTTCGGTGCCGTGATCCTATTTATAACAACAACTACTTTTGTAGTAGTGCTCAAAGTTTTTTCCCTTGTAGCCAATAATTTCCAAGACCCGGAATCTTCGAGTAATTGTAGTTAAATCAAAAGTTAGCCGGCAGGCCCGGCATGGGACTTTATAGAGAAGATGCGATTTTATTATATGGAAAAAGGTAATCTGTGGACTGTGAATAAAAAGTACATGAAAGTTGAAAGTGGAAAGGTGGTGGGGGGGGGGTGTGGGGGGGGCGATTTTGTCACTGAGTTTTGTGTTTTTTTAATCTTCCGAGTGTGAAGAACCCTCCCTCCAACAAATTCACTAAAGTTTTGTGTGTGTTTTTTTAATAAAAAGTTTATACTCTACAGTCCTACCATGTCTTGAGCCAAAAGGTAACACCGCGCACTCTTGTGGCCAGAGTGAACCGGCACCAGGTAGCACCTGGTGCCGGATCGATAGTATCTCGACAGGAATGCAACGAAAAGAAACACTTTTATTTGTTAGCTACGTACTAACCATCCACATGCATTTTAATACATGATAGCTCGTGAGTGACCTGGACCCACTAGCATAACACCAAGGATGGATGGCATCTGGACAGGAATACAACCAAAATAAACACTTTTTCATTCTTGTCCCATATGGTTCACTATGGTGGTTAGCTACATACTAGCCATCCACATGCATTTTACTACATATTACCTCCTGAGTGACTTACTTAGCTCATCCCCACCGTTACTCAGTATGTGACCCTGCACATTACAATTGGATGAAAAACAGTCAACATACGCCGGCTTGGCTCAGGAAAATGGTTTTTCTGCTACATCTTCGCTCAGTTTGCTGAGGCTGGTAAAAAGCGCATATGCACCTGCTAGAGAAGAGTGTAATAAATATGATCTGACTGCTGCTCCTTGTTTTTGATTGGCCAATCATAATGATTGGTCCAGATGGTTTGCTATTAGTAGTTCCCACCTATTTGCAGTCCCCATTTCAGTTCTGTGGGTGGGGTTGGAGAAAAAGTAAACAACTAAACTTGGATGTGACATATTTTTGTAGGGTCACATACTGAGCCCCCGGTGGGGATGGTCTTAATTCCCCCAACCGCACACATAATAACCACTTACCTTCCCTACCTACTTACTTATGATACTTATCACCCACTTACTTAGATAGTTACCTAAGTAATGTGAGGGGGAAGTAGGAGAGAGAGAGATTACAGGTTAGGTGACTAACGTGAAACCTTGGTAAATCAAGTTCTGGTTCATCCACAACTGGGTCATAACAGGTTTTCAATGGATGGTACACTGATAGGTGCTTGGTCACATAATCCCATTCTTGCAAGGTTCATTAGAGTTGCAGTTGCATGCAAAGACCTACAAGTTGTGCTCAATAGCCAGTTATGTGGTGTTGGTAAATCGCGCACTATATTAAAAAGGATGTTGTTATGTCAAACAATTACCAAAAGCTTTTTACCCAAAACCATTTATAAACTCTTTACTTTAATACTTGAACCAAACACATCACAAGATATGAATTTAAATATCACATCTTAAAAATTTCGTGCAAATTCTTTATCCTAATCTCATGACTACTATTCAACAAATTCAAAAAGAATAATTGCACTAAAAAGTGATCAATTTACCAAGATGTTAATCTATTAACTAAGATATACATTTCAATAATATATTTAATTCAATGATCAACCTCGGTCATTAATAATCATGTAAGCCCTTGGATTCCTAAAACATTTCATTGATCATTTTTAACCACCAACTTATTTGGTGACACAAAATGTATACCATAATGAATCATGTTGCAAGGTGACACATTTAACTCATACTTGTTCCTAATTTTCATAGGGGCTAGCTATTCCTTTAATGGCTAGAAAGGAAGTAATTGAAATAATGTTTTTTTTTTACAAATACTCATATGATTTGTCATATTAGTGTGGACCATTATACAATTTTAGCTTAGTCATGCTTACCAATACATGTCCATGTGTAAAAGTATTTACATGTTGGAGAATGAATTGGATTTCAATTTACAACAATCTACTGTCACTACAACAACCCAGCTTGGCAAATCACAACACATCAACTTTGCAAGACCAAACTCAGCAAGATCATGAGGCACTTTATTTGAAGTGAAAGTTTGCAATTTCTTTATTATAGAAAGAATGAGTTCTACACATAACTTGGTATAGATGTGGTCCTTACACTCAACTAGAAAATATAACACATTAAAATTGAACACTAAATCACAAGGAATCTATAGTATCTCCAACCATCAAGAGAAAAAAATTACATTTAATTCATATATCAAAACCATGGTGGAGTGATAATTACTAAATCAAACACTCAAACATGGGAGTAGTATGGATTTTTATTCAAAGACATTGTAGGGAATTCATATATTCTTGAGTAAATCAAAACTTGAAATGATTATACTTTGCAAATATTAATTACCATATATATATATTTTTTTATTTTATTAAAAAAATTCCGCTTATATTTTATTGAACCATGATGATGAAGATTTGCATAAATAATTCACATATCAAGGGTAAGTGATATGGATTTCATCTAACACATACCATGAACATGGATATTCAATGAATTCCTACAATCCCAAGGAATCATGTAAGCAAAACTCATGACTCTACTTGAATTAGTCAAGGTAAGCAAACATTTTACAAGATCCAAAAATATCAACATAATAAGAATTTGATTTGATTTATTATTACTCAAATGAAAGCAACTAAGTCAAGATTTAAACCTTAAGATCTTAACCCCTTTCTACACCCATTTTACCTTTATTGGAAGCCTTGGCTAGAAATGTGCTCTAGTCTATTCATATGCAAATGGTGCACTAAAAACCCAATTGTTGGAACCAAAGTTTACACATTCAAAAAGTCTGGACTTTGAAATAGGAAAGCCATCTTGATCTCAATGTAAGAACTCTCAGATAAACTCATAAATGAGTTTCTAAAGATGAATTTATTCACAATTGAATTGACTAGAAGAATTCACATGTTTTTTTATGACCATTTGATGACCAACTACATGGTAGTCCACAACAAGTAAGAACCATCCTTTTAATTACATATTAACTTAGTACATGGCAACATTACTAGTTGTATTGTTGTTGATGTAATGACTAATGAAATAATATATTTATTATATCCCAATTTTATTTAACATTTGATGATTCATATTCATCAACAAAATTTAGACTACCATGTGGATGTTAAACATGACATATTTATTAAGTTGATTTCATGTGTATTCACATTCAATTTTTAATTTCTAAAATGATTAAAAAACAACTAAGAAATGACATTACATGAGAAATATAAATCCATGATTATAAAAATTTGTATATGTGCCCTATATATTTGTGATTTGGCTTCCATGTTGTTGCACATTACCAATGATGATCAATTTTTTCTTTATGTTTTCATGTGGTTTCATTAATTCATCATTATTTATGTCAATGTCAAATTTAATATGAAGTAATATAAAATGCATTATTTTAAAAATCGTAATTGTGAAATAATAAAAATGTGAAATTACATAAATTATATAATTACGTGATAATGCACAAGATTTGAAGTATACATGCTCATATTCATGTGATGACATAACATATCACATGTTAAAGTTATGATTGGATGGTTAAGGACTTGGTTTGTGATAATGACGGTGAGGTTTCAATTC
>Ga0209611_10000262_pt1 | contig 71024 bp, 64 predicted proteins | sample S1TSphgellanicum_3_FD_187693 | JGI IMG/M metagenome (GOLD analysis project Ga0209611, IMG submission 187693) | Host-associated microbial communities from peat moss isolated from Minnesota, USA - S1T2_Fc - Sphagnum magellanicum MG (SPAdes) (version 2) | ecosystem: Host-associated > Plants > Peat...
CCCCCCCCTCACACCTTGTGCACACTCATCAACCCCTATTCTAACACAAAGTTGTTAAACCCCCCTAATAACTTCACCACACTCACATATTCCTAACCAAATTTTTAAATATTGAGACTACTAGCCATGGCCATGTCGGTAGAGCTCACAGATACCTTTTGGATTCACCAATGCACTTGCCATGTTTTGCACACTCATGAATGACATTTTCCTGAAATGGCTTAATGATTTTGTGGTCGTATACATAGACGACATTTTGGTCTATAGCAACTGATGCACTCCCAACTCCTTGAAGGACTCAAATGTGAGTCCAAGTAGAAGACAATGGAAAAGGGAGGAGTCGGGGCACGCTCCTTAGCTCACAACACTTTGAAGGGTAAAGGGGCGTGTTGGAACTTTGAGATGGGACTAGGAAGAGTTGATAAGCTTCACTCACTCACACGGGCCTGCACACAACCCACACAAAGTGGTTAGTGCATAGTTGTAGCACCTTTGGTGCTAGGATGAGCCACGGGCAACATGAACACATTAGACTCACCACGGCCCAGACTTGGGGGAAGCCACCACCTTCCCCCCTTATAGTATATTTTGTGGCTAGCCACGAAGCTCACATCCAAATGGTTTTTCTCTCCCAGGATTCCCCAGTGGGAGTCTCGAAATCGTGTTAGTTGGGACTCCCGTGACTTTGGAGCCTCATAATTTTTCGAGCAAACCTTGGATCGAGATGTAGTTTAAAGCAAAATTATATCTCTCGTTGAAAGCTTTCTAAGGTATGTGGCACACCCTCTGCAGCCAAGTAAATCGGATCGATTCCCGACTTTTTCTGGTTGGAAGTCAAACTGGCAGTTTGACTCTCGGCCCTTCTTTTGGCCATAACTTGTGTTTCAAATGTCCAAATGAATAATATGATTCCATTTTAGACATCTACGTTCCAAGAGCTTTTCAATGATATAAAGAACGCCACAATTCATTGAGTTTTGACCCCTGAAATTGTTCTTTGAAGTTTTGGGAGTCCACCGGGACTCCATCTCTCAAAGTGGGAGTTGCCTTGGGAGTGTGAGGGTTCACTCCCTCACATTTTCTTACACTCCCGGGAGTATGTGCATGTGATTCTCGGGCTTTTTCTTAGCCCGCAACCTTGTAACCCCTTTGCCTTGGTTGCGAGCCCAAAGCTAGGGTTGCGACATCAACTCTATGGAATAGCATGTGGAGCATCTTTGAAAGGTGTTCCAAAGGTCAAGAGAAAACAAGTTGTATGCTAAGTCTGAAAAGTGTGAATTTGGGGTGACAGAAGTGGATTTCCTTGGATATAAATTCACCCAAGAAGGCTTGAAAATGGATCATCGCAAGGTGAAGGTGATTTTGGATTGGGAACCACTTAGGTCAGTTTTCGCCTTAAGGTCATTCCTAGGATTGGCCTCCTATTATCACAAGTTCATTGAAAATTTTGTAAATGTCAAAACAAAAATCCAATAGGAAACTAGATCAATGCTAGCATGGATTGATTATTTTAAAAGATAATCACAAGTACTTAAGCTCAAGGTTTAGGGCTATTATCTCGATGATAACAGACAAATTGATTATAATAGAAAATTGTTGATACCATATTTGATAAAATGAAGACAAATATCTAGGAAAAAATTGGATCAATGTTAGCATAGACTAATTATTCTAGAAGGTAATCATAAACACTTAAGCTTAGGGTTTAGGATTATTAACTTAGTGATAACAAATTGAGTGACTATAACAGAAAACTATTGATACCATATTTGACAAAATGAAGACAAAGATCCAAGATAATTGTTGATAAAATTCAACATCAAATTGACAAACTCAACTTGAACATACCAAAAGTATCTTGAATGGATATGGATAAAATATAGAAACATGAAGATGAAATTTGACACCATTGACAATGTCAAAACAAAGATCCATAGATCCATTCTATGTTTATGTCATATCATTCAATGATAATAATTTTTTTTAGTATACTTCAGTGACCATAGATTGGTAGTCCCATAAATAGTTTGTAATTTTTTGATACCATTGACAACATGAAAACAAAGATATAAGACAATTGGAGATCATTCAATGAAGTAGAGGACTCTAAATGGATTGGTTAACCAAAGTAAACCTTTATAAATGGTATAATTGGTTGATAATAGTTTGAATTTGTGAGTTTGTACACAACTTGTCACTTGGCATTTCTTGAACTAGGTGTTGGTTGCAATGGAGTATTCTTTAAGCCACCAAACATTACTCCTTGTATGTCCCCTACCACCTGAATATGAACCAAGTTATACAATTTTCAAACATCATTTGGTTATACACCCTCTTCACATGAAAGTTCAAAATGCATAAAAGATTCCTTACAACAATACCCCTGTATGCAAATCCTCAAACATTCATGCATTCCAAGAAACCACATCATTTGAAATCATTTTATTTAACACTTTGTAAACAACCTCCATGTCTGCTAGATTCATTGACTAGATTTGGAATTAGGTTTGATACCATTGTTACAAAAATTTGGTACTTTTAACCTAATCAATAGCAAACTAGTAATCTCAAAATATTAAGCTTAGATTGCAACTTGAAAGTTTAGCAATAAGAGAACACATGTAACATATGTATGAAGAATGTGGCCAATCTTCACGAGACAAATGTTAATAAATTCATAATGCTTGAAACTTTTGATAAGAGATTGACTAAGTTTTGTTGTTATACATTATCTTGGAAGCAATGGCGTCATGCTACTCAAGCATAGCAGAATGTGGAAAGTCACAATTTGTAAACTTGGTGGATGTGTCATCACGGTTAGCTTTGTTTCTTAGACAAAAACCAATCAACAAACCCATTGACTATTATATGTTTCAACCTAATCGCAAATGAATTGATTACAAAACATGGCTTAACCTAATCACATGAAAATGCAAGAAAAGTAATTTCAAATGAAGAAATAATTTGAATGTGCATTCACCTTGACCTTGATTAATTGATGTTCTAATGTTGTAAACCTTCTTTAGTTTAGGATGAAATTATTCAATTAGTTTCCAAAGGTTCCTTAGAGTTGCCATAAACAACAATGATTTGCCATCACCATCATCTTCATTGTCCCTAAGGGAGTTCACTCTCACAGGGGTCTACCATACTAATTAACTCACTAATTAAACCCACCTACTCCTCTCAAGACTAATGCTAGATAGTTCATAATCCTCCTTGTTTGCAAGACCTATGTTTCAAAACAATTTCAATGATTGACCAAAAATACTACCTTGTAAAGTTCTCTATTGAAAGGGTAAGACGATTACATGGTTTTGGATGAACAAGGCATTTAGGATAGGGACTAATCATGGAACATTGTAGGTTTGAATTTTCAATTCTTGTTCGTTTTGAATCATGATGATGTGACTTGGGATTTCTCAAAGATAGGAGTTATGGGGAAAAGGATGTCATTTTTAGACACGTAATTTTGGGAAAGTAAGAATAGCTATAGGTATTTTGTAATAGAAAACCATAGATTTTGTTTTTGATATACCACATATTTTCTTTTGTTGTTTTGATTTCATTTCAAGACAACACATAATTTTTCTGTAATTCTAATTGAATTTTTAATAAAACAGAAAAGTAAAAACTTTTGCAATGATTTCCATATCCATATTGTTGTGTGAATTTTTTGTAGTATAAAAAAAGTAATGAAATGAATTATAATTTTGTATTAGGATTTTTCTAAATCGTATTTTGAAGTGTAGATTCTAGTTATATGAAATAACCATGAATATGGTATTTGAATGAATTAAAGAGTCAAGAGTGTTTAAAATCAAGGAAAAAATTATGAATGTGTGCATATCATAGTGTAAATATGTTGTTACAGTAGTGTGGAATAATTTTGCAAGAATTAAATTCACTTCTACCATTTAGCAACCATCTTGTGGGGAAATTTCCTTTGTTTTTTTAATAGTAACAAAAGGGCCTTCTACATTTTTCTATTGTTGTACTATAGATGAAAATGTTTAGACGAGTGGTTTTTATTTTCAATTTAAAATTTAAAAGGGTATTTAAAAAAGTATCAAAGGTCTAAACAATTGACGCCATAAGGACTATAGAACAATCTATAAATTTAAAAAACAAAAGATCATGAAACAAGATGAATCAAATGGTGATTCAAAATTTATAGCGACAATTGGCTTCGGAGGCAAATCGTTAAATAATTGAAAGACAAATAAAAAACAATCCTGAAAATGGATAAAGGAATATGTGGGGCTTACAAAAACCCCAGATTAGAATCTAATGTTGGATAGATGAGTTTTGAAAACAAAAGAAAGACCTATAGGGCATAGGTTGTTTCTACCATAAGAGGTGGTACGGCATGAAATATGGATTGGGGGTCTTTAGAAAAGGCATAGTTATAGACAACGATCTCCAAGGAGAGAGGTGTAGTCGACTACTCACCCAAATGAGTGGGTGTAGTATATTTCTCAACTGCAATCTATGGTTCAAAGTCATAGAGATCAAGACGGAGTAGGGACTTTTGTAGCATTTGATCATTTGTAAGAAATCTCAAGTCTAGAGTTGGTGACTAACCAAGGAAGGGAGATTACATGAGGTACACAACCTGGGTTTGTGTATCAATGCATCTCCAAATTAATATGAACTTTCCAAAAAACTGGGAGGTGGAAGAAAACACTAATATTGATGTGCTTGAAGAGGTTGAAAAAATTTATCTACAATCATCTGAATATGCAAAAGCACAGGTGAATATGTTGGATGAAGTACCACAATCATACTCACATCAAGGAAATCCAGGATTGGATTAAACAAGGTATATAGTTGAAACACGGGGTCATGAATCTATGGATTCGGAGATAGCCATATTATTTTCAAAAGTCTATGCATTCTGTGAGGAAAAAAAACATGCAATTATGGATTGTCCTTTTGTGCTTTTCCACATCATAGTAGGTATTACTAAACACGTGGAGTTACAAAATGTGGTAGGAACATTAATGGATAACCCAAAGGAATAGGAACCAATAATTCCTATAGTCTATAACATACTAAGAGGCATGGAGTTAGGAAGTTAATTTGGACTATAGAATCAATATATTCATCCATCTATTTAGATTAAAAGCAAAGAACTAGAGATGTACTCACATCCACATTCTGCACCATAGAGGCTACCATTGGGTAATCACAAAATGGAACATCGTTGGACTCGAGTCAACATAGCTTCACCAACAATGTCATAAACAACAATTGCTAAAATTTAGAAACAACTTGTTAGAATATAGGTTACTCAATCACTTAATGTGGTCATAACAACCACAAAAGTGGAAACAATTGTTGCGACAAACATGAATGTTGTCAGAAGGGGAATAGTTATTGGATCTGCAATTAACTTGGGTCATAGATCGAACGAATTTTCGATGGGAAGGAATTTGAGTAGGAGTTTGGGACTACCAATAACAAATACTAGAGTTGTTGTGACACCATAGATGGTGTTTATTCATCCAATAATGACTACTCATGTGCATAGAATCACAAACAGATCACTAATGAACTTGATAGGTATTAGAGGGCACAAAAATACATACGTTAAAAATCCAAAAGGAGGGTATCAAAAACCATCTATCATAACTCAAGGAATTCCTAACCACAAAAGGGCCATTTTGTTGAGCCAAATAGGGTAGCTTTTAAGTATCCTGGTTTCAAAAAATATGTCGACCCATATGTTCATGTCAAAGTGTTTAATTATGTAGTGATAGAAAATGTAAAAACTTTTGAAAAATATATCATCAATGCGTTTAACTATACACTAAAAGATATGGCATCAATTTGGTATAATAATTACATGTCAAAATTTCCTAACTGTATTTTTTCGGAGCTTACATAAGCATTTGGTAAACATCATGGGTAGATGCAAATTACAATGGCTCAAAAGTGGTAAGAGTCCCAGTCCAAAAAATCTATATAAATGGAACAATTAACACTATAATGGAAAATAAAAACGTTAAAAATCAATGTTTAATGGGCCCTGTGTGGTGATTAATCAATTAATAAAGTCCATATGAAAGGCTTCCCATTTTTAAAAAATATTATTATACATGTTGGGGAGGAAAAAATATCGATCCAATAAAAAATGACAAAGATTGGGACTTTTGAAAATATGGCCCAAATCGACTCATTCAAAAGTCCATTGTTATTTGCTTGTTAAAAATTTTGTTATGATTTTTTTCCAATCCATTTTTTTTCCCATCATGTATCATATATTGAGTCCTTATAAAAAATATAGAGATGAAATCATAACAAAAAATGCATTTAAATGTTAATGCAAAACCCAAATTACAATCCATATGTCCTCTTTAAAAGTTCATTACTATATGATTGGTGTATGTTTATTGAATTTCACCCTTTAATAAATATTATTATTTAAGTTGGCAATTTTAATCCATAAATTATTTTCTCAAATTGATGATTTTACAATGTGTTTATGGTATTTGAATATAGTACATTTTATAGAAAGTCCATAAGGTCACAAAAAGTGAACCACTATAACTTGCATCTACCCTCATCGAAAGACTCAGAATGACGAGGAAATATACATGGAACTAAAGAATATGAAACAAGAGGAAACTAAGAGGGTGGAAGTTTACTATGAGTGGATTCAGAAATTGGCTCATGGTTTACAAGTATTGACCACATACATTTTCTTAACTACCGTGTTTAGAGTAGGCTTGCAATCATATATCAGAATTACAACTATAGGGATGAAACGGTCAACACTCCAACAAAATTAGGAAGCAGCGATGTTGTGTGAAGAAGGAATGATTATTGCCAAAACAAGGAGTACATTTTTAATACCACAAAATACAAAATAGGTAGCACCACTAAGAACACAGAATAATACAGGGAAGACTAACAAGTTTTGCACAAATTATGGAATGACTAATCACAATGTGGAGACATGTATAATGAAGGAGGAGACTATAGTGATAGTTACAGAAATAGCCCAATAGAGTCAAAATTGTAGAAAACATTTTCGTATACATGCCACATTTGTGGTTTGAATGGAAATAAAATGACAAATTGTCCTAAGTTTATTGAGATGCAAAAGATGTTTCATGGGAAATTTGTGATAATCACAGAGGTTCAATTTGTTAATGAAACACAAATAGTCACTACAGATGTGAATGTGGTGGATGTTAATGTTAGAACAATAGGTAAAGCAATTGAAAAATAGGTGTTCAAAGATAGAGAGCTAAGGAAAGTAAAAAGTGCTACTGATTGGGAAAAATAAGAGTGATTGAAGAAGTCATGGTGCAAACAAATCAACAAATTCAAAAAACACAGACCTAAATAAAAGGCCCATTCACATCCATGGAGGGATGGAACACAACCTAGTTGGGTATGCCAAATATTACTTTTGTGGAAACGCAAAAATTTCAAGAGATAGTAAATTCATAGGAAAAATTGATTATAATAGAAAAAAAATTCTAAACATTAGTAAGCATATGCTATAAATAAGTTATACTTTGGACTTGGGACGATTGTTTAAAATAGCTCCTGAGTTAAAGAGATATTTTTGGTAGAAGCTAAAACCAAAGAAAACTTAAAATTTAAATAGAATAACCGCATGTAAACAAGTTGGTTCTTTAGTACCAAAGGTAGGGACAATTGCTATAGGAATAAATAACCATGTGACAATTATTCAAGTACATATTGGGAAGAATACAATAGAGGGTATGTCGTTGGATGGAGGTTTTGGAATTAATATCATCACAGAACAATTGAAATTGAGGTTGGGGCTTTCAAAGCCTAAACTTGCACCATATAATTTAAGGATGGTAGATTAAACAACCACAAAACAAGTGGGTTTGATTAGAGATATGAAGATATATGTTCACAAGATTCCTTACATAACCATGTTTATTGTACTTTAAAATAATGTGGTAAATTTTAATTATTCCATGTTGTTAAGGAGACCATGGTTGAAGGATGCTAAAGTGGCACATGATTAGGGGAGTAACATTATTACTATACAAGGGAATGGGATAATCAAAGCAATTACAATCACTAAGCATTTGGGAGGTGAAATAAGAAAACAAAAAATGTTACTATGCTACAATTATCAGAATGGTTCGTAGATGAAGATGAAGATGAAGATATCATTTTTGCTACATGGCCATAATTGTTCTCAATAGGAACAATTAGTTTACTTAAAACAATTCAATTTGTGAAAACCACAAATGTGGAGATCAAGGATATATATGTGTGGATTAGTATTTCAAAGCAAGAATATGGAGTATAAAGCACAGTAAAAAAGATAGCAAGCAATAGATATAAGCCATAAATAGCTCTGGAGGATAAGGTGCATCTAGAAACATACTATAGTCATCAACCAAGGAGTGTTGCAGTGGATGAAACTCTAACAAAAATCAAAGCATAGGAATTACAGATAGCTGGATGAACGTTAATTAAATATCACAATTGATGAAACTCAATATGGGAATTAATGTAGAACCACATTTGATGAATATTAATGCATAACTAGAAATAGGCAAAGGTGTTTGAAGTGGAACAATTGTTGAAGGAGTTCAAAGATGTTTTTGCATGGACATACAAAGATTTAAAAAGGATTCCATTAAAACTAGCATAATACAAAATCGAATTGGATTCACTATACCACCGACACATTAGGCTAAGTACAAATTAAATCCAAACTACGTTATAATAATCAAATAAGATATAGATAAGTTGTTAGCAGTTGGATTCATTCAATCTATAGAGGATGCTACATGGTTGTCACCCATAATAAATAATACCCCCAAAAAATGGCAAACTGAAAATTTGTATAGATTTCAGAAAACTAAGTGTAACCACAAAAAAAGATCCATACCCATTACCTTTTATAGATGAAGTGCTAAACATAATAGCAAGGTATGGGGCACATTCTTTCTTAGATGGATATTCAAGATATCATCAAATCTCTATAGCTCCAAAGGACATATATAAGACTACATTTGTTATAGATTATGGGGTTTTTATATGGAAGGTGATGATGTTTGGAGTTAAAAATGGACATCCAACATATCAGAGAACTACTACCAAAGCATTTAGCGAATATTTGGACAATTTTATGAAGATATTTCTAGATACTTTACAATGTATAGTGACATGGAGAGTCATTTGTAGAAGCTCAAACTATGTTTTCAAAAGTGCAGAGAATATGGCATTAATCTAAATCCAAACAAATGTGCATTTATGGTATTTTCAAGGATGATATTGGGTTTTATTGTTTCCAAAGAAGGGAAACTACTAGATCCAAAGAAAACACAAGCAATAGTAAATATGTCGCCACCTACGAATCCATAATAGATTCAAATATTCAATGGGATAACACAATTTCATAGTTTTTTAATCAAAAACTTTGTTGCTATTATGGCACCTATCACTAAACTGACCAGAAAGACAAAGATTTTTCTTTGGATAGAGGAATGTTAGAAGGCTTGGGAATTGATCAAACAAAAGTATATTGAAGCACCAATATTGATATCATCAAACTGGTAGGTGGAGTTTCATGTTCATATAGATGCATTTTTGTTAGTTGTGGGGGCTTTATTGTCTTTGAATATAATAGGGAAGAATGATCAACTAGTAATGTATGCTTCTAGGCTTATGAATAGAGTAGAACATGATTATAGCACAACACCTAGAAAGGCTTTAACAATGGTTTTTACTTTACACAAGTTCAAACATTATTTATTGGGTAATAAGTTTGTCTTTTATGTAGATCATATGGCATTGGTTTATTTGGTCAACAAACCACAAGTTTTAGGGAGAATAACTAGATGGTTGTTATTGTTCCTAAAATATGACTTCACAATAGTGTACAAGCCAGGTAAAACTCATGTAATTGCAAATGCATTCCAAAACTACCAAATATTATAGAACCCACGGGTGTGTTTGATCAAACCACAGATGCAAGTTTATTTTACACAAAGCCTGAATGCTGAATGATGTAAAAGAATTTTTGAGAACATGATAGATTGAATATATGTTATCAATATAACAGAAGCAAATATTGGTAAGGAGAGCAAAGCCTTTCACACTGAAGAATGGTGAATTATACAGAATCGGCCAAGATAACATCCGTTGAACTATTATTTTTTACCTTGATCACCCCATTAAAAAGATGCTGTGAAATTCTCAATGATTGGAAATATCTTCTCTTATAGGATTTTGTACACAACAAACAATGGTAATATATATAGTATAAATGACACTTAAAATTTAAAAATAAATAGATTTGGATATCTTGTTTGTGCATTGTTAGTTAATAGTAATCAATATCATAGCATTAACTTCAAAGCAAATTTATCAAAAGTTAATTTAAAAATGGAATCTTGATAATAAAAATGTTAACCTAGTATAGTTAGTTTAATGGGTATCCTAGTAATTTATTTCTTATTAATGGTAGGTACTTACTGATCTTTTCCTATTTACTAAAGGGTGAAACTACTCAGGTGGTTAGTCCTTGAAGATAATGTGATTGGCATGAGTGAAACAATCAATTAAAGATTGGTAGAGGAGATTTGAATAAAGGCTTAGATTGTAGGAGAAGATGAAGCCTTTATGGCTTATGGGTTTGGGGGGAACTTTGTTGGGTTTCTCATTCCTTCATTTTAAATTATGGAGTTTATTCCTATCGTTCCTTGTGTATGTGTGTGTACAATATGTTCTAAAGATGTAGGAGGAGACCATAAAGTTTGTTATTGTACTTGGGTGTGAAGGATAATGAAAGTTTTTTCTTATAAATAGTTTTGGTCTACCTTCAAAGTTTTTACTTTGTATTTACTTTTGAGTGCAAACAATACAATGTAAATGTGTTTGATGTAAAAAAATTAGTTCCTTGTTTTCTTTGTTCATTTCCTTTGAGTAAACATCACTAGATGGTAAGTTGCAACATTAGAACTAAGGTAGGAACAATGGATGGTAGTTGTAGCAAAAACAAAATGGCAACAAAAATGGAAAGCAATGTCAACAACTATAAGAAGGTAATGTTATAGACTAATTTACTACATAGGTATAAAGGCAGGTTGAAGGTAGTTACTAGTGTTGTGCGTGTAAATGGTTTGGGACTTACATTTCATGTAAATGTAAATCCCATAATGAAATTTATTTACATTGTGAAAATGTAAGCATTTAAAATTTATTTACATTCATGTAAGTGTAAGTGTAAATGTAGAATATGAAACATGTAAGTGTAAAAATAAATTTATTTATGTAATTTCACGTAGTCCAATAAAACAATGTAAATATTTTTAAAAATTATTTATATGATTTTATATGGTTGTGTAAAAAATGTGACTTTTACTTGAAGATATTAAAATAAATAAAAAACATTAGCATTCAAGGGTGGGGGATTTCTATTTTTGTGGTGAACTGAGTTTCACCCCATTTCTCCTTTTTCCTTGTGCCTCCATTATTACTCCTACTTGTAAAAACATTGTCATTAGTCTTGAACCTTGTGCATTAAATGTTAATTTTCAGCATTTCATTCCTAGATCTAATAAATTTCCTTACTTTATGGATACCCCTGAAAGAAGGGTGAAAGGAGGCCCAAAGATAGGGTGACTTTACAAATAATTTTAGTATTCACACTTACACTTACATGCACAACACTAGTAGTTACCTTCCTACCTTCTTTAGAATTGTAAAAAAATTCCTATGTTTTATTTAAAAGTTTTTTCTTAACTATTTATTTAGAAGGTAGGACTACCTTCCCCTTGGTAGCCCTTTACAACTTTGGTTCTCATGTATTATTCTTTATTTTATTGAATAGTTAACCTTTCTTTTAAAGTGGATTTGGGTTGTTGGGTCCATGATCTTGCATGCACCATTTTACATATCCAACATATGTTTGGACGCCTTTATAGATTTTTTGTATAATCAATACACAAGCAAAAGGCAAAGTCATGTATAAAATTTAAAGATGTGTTATAATGTGCTAAAATTGGTGGACAAGAAGTGTAATTAAGCTAGATTACATTTAAATGGTGAAACACCAAGTACATGTTGACAAAAATGTTGTTTGAGCCTTCAAGCATCTAATGCATGAAATTAACAATGTTGATGTTTAACATAAATTTTTAATGGTGTGAAATCAATGATGTGAACCTTCACTACTTTATACAATCAATAATTTTTACCTTTTGCACTCCAAATTACAATAGAACAACTACAACATTTTTTGGAATATTATCAAAATGGAAGAAACAAGAATAAATAAACATAATGAAAAGTACATGGTCTTATTTCAAAAGTGACATTTAACAAATTAAGTAAGGTTTCAAAGTAGTGGTGCCTTTATAGGCTCTTTGTAGAATGAATTTCTAAAGAAAGCAAAATCATGTGCACAATTTCAAGATGCGTATGATTGTGTTGAAAATTGAAGGACAAATTTTTTGGCAAACCTAGATTGTGATTGAATGGTGAAACACCAAGTATGACATGAAAATGTCATTTGGGCCTTTAAGCATTCAATGCACGAAACCAATAATTTTGATGCTTAAAATAGCTCTTTATTGGTGTGAGATTTGTCATGTGAACTTTCATTAATTTACACAACCAATGATGAAACAAATTCTTACTACCTCTTGCACTCCAAATAACAATCAAAGCATGATTAACAATCACACTATGTTTTCTAACATTTAGCATAAAATATCAAGAAGAACAAGTAAAAAGGTGAAGAGTGCATGAAGGCTTACTTCAGAAACAAAGCTTCCTCCCAAATTGAACAAGATTTCAAGCAAGTGGTGCCATAAGTTTGGTGGGGAACAAAATGGAAATGTTCAATTTCTAAATTTCAATAGAAATGTTATACAATTTTGTGGAATTTGAAGAGAATGGTTTGAGTAACCTTTGAATGTGTCGTGAAAGGTTTTGAATGTAACCTTTGATCCTTCAAAGAAACCCCCTCCCACCATAGCTTCTTTTGTAGGCTGGCTTGTCAACTAAAAACAAGAAGAAAAAAATAAAAGAAAAAGAGGAAAGAAGAGGAGGAAGAAAAATATGAACTATTTGAGTTAATCAAAACTACTCAAAACTATTCAAGTGAGAATGAAAACAAGGGGAAAAAAGAAGAAGAAGAAGAAGAAGAAGAAGAAGATGGAGATGAAGGAACTCCTTTGATTTTGGTTTAAATGATAAAAGAAGAACGACAAAGAAGAAGAGGAGGAACAAGAAGGAACAAGAAGAGGGAAATGAATACACCACAAAAAAGATGAATTTTTTCAAAAGCATTACTCAAAAAAAAAGTTGGGGGCTCAAAAAAGGGTGTTTGTTAGGGAATACCCAATGAACGCCCATGAACTCTAGGGTAATAATTATTTGAGATGGTCAATGATTAATAGGGATGGTTAATTATAAATAGGGAAGGCTGGGGTGTAATGATTAAAAAGGACCATTAATTATAGATAGGGAAGGTTTGGGGGTAATGATTAATAGGGACAATTGGTGTGTAATGATTAATATGGATGGATAATGATTGGGGGTGAAGGGTTGGCATTACTAATTAATTGGAAAATGATGAGGCTTTCAAAAAGGGGGAACTAGGGCCCCTAAAGTACCAAATATACAATATCTACACATTTTGGATTATGGAGAACCCAAAAGAAAGAAAATGGATCAATCTTATTGTCCAAAAGGGAAAAAACTAACAATGGATTGCTTAGTCAAAATTATGCTAGGAAAAACTTTGGTGAGTAACCTACCTATGCAAGATTTTTTTTGTTGTGGTGAAAATTTTGCCACTTGGGGGCTACAGCTTGTAAAAAAGATTTCAATAAATTTTTTGCTTTTATTTTTGCCATGTTGAAAAATTCTTATATGGTCCTTTTATGCATGATTTTTATTTGATTTACTTCATAAGCTTGTTCTCAATGTGTGTGTGTGTTTTTTTTCAAACTTTGTGAATGTTGTTTTAATTACAAAAAAATGTCGATGTGGGTTTTTTGCAAAATGGACATAGCCAACCATATTTAGTAGTTAAAATGCAAATAGGTTTTAGGGCCCCATACAAAGGACACCATTGATATTGAACACCATCAATATCATTCATGGGTGCTCAATCAAACTTGGCTTGTTTTTTGGATGAAGGTGGATGTTCACCAAAAAACACCATGTCAATATTACATTAGATACATGTAGCCCAAAACATTATAAAATCCAAATGTTTCACTTTCTAAGGTTAATATTAGACTTGTGCTAAAACACTATAGTTGTAAAGACTTCTTGATAAGGGCAAGAAACCAGTCAATGTATTGGTTGGTACAAAGTTCAAACCATTGTATTGAAGAACATTTCCTTTAAAACAATTTACATATCAAATGATGTTAATAGTAAGAACTCAAAAGCATTTCACCTCATGTACCATTTGCTTAAACTCTTGTGTAATTTCTTTGCATAATTAATACACAATAGGGCAAATTCATTTGTACAACTTCACGAAGACTAAATCTTATATTAGATTATGCTAAAATGTGATGAAAATGAAGTATAACATAGCTAAATTGTTATTGAATGGTGAAAAAATCAAAAGCATTTCACCTCATGCACTATTTGCTTAAACGCTTGTGTAATTTCTTTGCATAATTAATACACAACAAGTCAAATTCATTTGTACAATTTCAAGAAGACCAAGTCTTATATTATATTGTGCTAAAATGTGATGAAAATGAGGTATAACATAGTTAGATTGTTGTTGAAAGGTGAAACACTTCATATGAAACCAAAATGTCACTTAGGCTTTCAAGCATTCAATGCACAAATCCAATAATGTCAATGCTTAACATAATTTATTAGGAATGAAATCAACAATGTAAACCTTTGCTAATTTACACAACCAATAATGAAACAAAGTCTTATTACCTTTGGATCATACACTCCAAATCATAATCAATTTTTTTTAACAGCTTGCAACTTACATTTCCCATATGAAGAAACCAACCAAAGGAATATGGTACCTATATCAAATGGTAAGGGGTCTTGATAATAATTTCAATCGATTTCACTATCAATGACAACTAGTTCATTTTGGTACAAAAATGAAAAAAATGCAATAAAAAGAAAAAAATAGTTACAATTGTAGCCAAACATTAATAAACAATATAATGCCATGATGTTCTTCAATTGTGCACAATATAGAGTATTCTAGTGATGAGTAATGGAAATTGGTATATGGGAGATTTTTTGGAATCCTTTGTATGGTCATCCATGGACCATTCCATAGATGATTTTAGAAAAAAATATTTCATTTTCAAGCCTAACTACTTCATCTCTTTCTTAATAACTATTTTTTTCCTATTAACTTTTTTAATAACTATCTCTTGCCTTTCCTAATAACTACCTCCATTTTATAACTACCTCATTTTTTTCCCCTATCCATCAACATGGATATGAAAAAACAAATTCACATGCATCTTTTCATGTCCATGAAATGTATATCAATTAAAATTAAATTTGACATTGATATAAATAATGATGAATTATTGAAAACTATAAGGAAAAAATAAAATAGTTGATTGTCATTGGAAGTGCATAACAATGTGGAGTTCAAATGAACTATATGCTAAATGTTTTGGAAAGCCTTTCCCAAAACAACTTTTTTTTCCTTTTCAAATGTATCAGCAAAGCCTTGACCGCAAATTCATCCACATAAGCATTCCATCCATAATTCCTCATCGGAAGAATCTACAAATACATAATTTCTCATCCATAATATAATTATCCATCCAAAATTTCTTTTCATCCATATTAACACATATGAATTAGGATAATGTGGGCAACAATTGTCATATGTTTCAACCATTCAAGTTCTTTCCATCATTTTTTTCATCCTCTTTTGCATATTTTAGACCATATGAAATGTTGGTTATATTTTTTAATTGTTCTAGTAACATGGCACATTCAACATTTCAATGTCACATAATCATGATATTTGAAGATTCCATGTAGAAAATTAAAATATTTCAAATATTTTTTATGATTATCTATTAGTCTAGCTTGTGTTGTTGGCCCAAGTGTAAATTGATTACCCAACTAATTTTTCCTTCCAAAACCAATTTTTGTAATTTAATTGAATTTTCAAGGATAACACTATTCAAAATTCAATATCTCCTACACCTTAAATTGCAAAAATCCCAAATCACCTTCATTAAATCCTATTCATAGAGGAATTTCCAATAATAACAAGAACAAGCCCAATTCCTCTATAATTTTTGGTTTTAAATTTAAATGATATTTTTGTTGAAAAATGATCAAATATTCAATCATTTTTCCACCACACGTCAACACCTCGTGAAACCAAATTGTGCACCCCTATTCATCAAGGGGCTTTTCAACAATACCAAGAATGGGGCAAGAAGCACCATGATTTGGAGATCTCAACATGATAAACAAAACAAACAAATAACCTTCCTTAGTAGATAGATTTTCTTTCACAAAATTTTGTTCTTTGATAGAAATAATTTTTGAAAATTATATACCATAGTACCTAGCCTTGCTATGCATTAATTAATTGTGTTTTGTCCTTACCAAAATTTATCAGGGATACAAAGCTACCCTCCTAAAAATTTGAAAGAAACTTTCAAGCACAATATACCTTCATGATTTAGTATACCTGATGCCAAATTGCATTAAAACATTTTTATTCACATGAGTTGGTTTAGATGGGTTAGATGGTTAAATAGTTGGTTACATGGGATAGATGGGTTAGCTGGGTTAGATTCAAACATATGCTCAACATTGTCTGGATGGATCCAAGGTGCTGGTGTGACCTGAAAGGACGTCTGTGTGAAGTGGGATTTTTATCTGCAGGATTACAATGGAAACAGGGCTGTGGAATTAGGGTTGGAGATTAACATCAGGCTTCCTGCCGGTTTTTGATCATGAAGTTGGACGGTTGTCGCCACTCGAGAATTCCAAACAGCCTTTGCGAAGGAGCTGGTTTCTCGACTCCTTGTCTTTGTGTGTTGTATGTGTGGTGCAGGTGTTTGTGAGGAGCTGATGAGCTTAGGAGGAGACTGCCAGCGAAATAAGTGCTGCAAATTTATGGTTACAGTTTGGATTGTTATAAATGTTGGCATGCTCGAACTTATCCCTATCAAGATGAGGTGCTTCAACGGCATATAAATAAGCTAAGTGTGAACCTTGATATGTAGGCAGTTGATGTTGATGAGCTTGATAGCATTTTGAAGAAGGAGACATTGTGGATAGGAACAAAAAATTAAGACTTTCGCTGCGTAGCTGCTGTCTAGTCTGCAATGTGCGATGTAATAAAGATGGAAGATGAACGACGGGTGATGACACAATTAGGAATTCCATGGTTCTTGGGAGGATATGGGAATGTGAGATGCTTCAAGGAATTGCGTTTGTCGAGGGGAGTGGCATTTTGCATAAGTTTATAATTCTGGAGGTATATTAGTTTTTAGGGTTGAAGAAGAGTGTGGCGTGTCAGTCGTAAATAAAGGAAGTATTGCAAATAACCTTTGTGGGTTTGCAGAGAGTCCATGTGATCAATAAAGTTTCTGGGATGCAAACAATTAGTATAATGTTGGGTTGATCTGATGTGTTGAATGGTGGTTGGATCCTTCTGCAGAAGACCTTGAAGATCTGCAGAATTATTATAAAGGGGGTTTTCTTGGAGGGAATACTTGTCATAATAACTGACGAACAAATGTAAGAACTGAGAATTTAAGTTAGGGAGATGAAGATGGAGTAGAGTGTGATTGCTCGTGTGTCTGTTGGGATTTGAATGTTGTGATATCTTGTGTAGTGTTGAAAAGACTGCATCAACAGTAAATTTGGGAGGTACAAGGGCGAGTATGACATCCATAAGATTGAAACTATTGGGTTTGTTACACTATTAAGCAAGATGTTTGGAATGTTTTTGGTGTGTACACCGATTTGGTTTTCTGTGGATGTTGATGGAAAAGTGAGCGTGTTGTCTTGAACTAGCATTGAGTGGCATATCCAAATTCAAGGGGTTGGGCAGAGTGATATAGAACCAACTTAGTGCAAGGGAGAGTCTGAACTCTTCCAATAAGTTACTGGTATTGCAAAGAGATAGCAGACTAATGTGTTGTTCTTGATGTTCAGAACTTATGAATAAAGTTGTAGCATCACCTGGATGGGTTTTTATGTGTGTACTCTAGGAATTCTGTAGGGACTCAACTCATGAGGTCCCTCTTTTTTTGGTTACACTGGTCTGTCTTGGAATGTTTTTCATGTGAGAGAGTCTGCTTATGTGGGTTTAACTATGCTGGCTATGCAAAACAATAGTCTCAACAGCAGGGAGTTAGATTGGAGTTGTAGAATTTAAATTTTTTTTCTCTTTGCTCTCTCTTGCATCTTAAACCTAGAATTTGAAACCCTTATTTTTTGGACTTATCGTAGCTTTACAATTTTTGAACCCAAGATGCCAGGCAAGATGACAATAGTGTGAGAAATGCCATCATCAAAGCCAAGATTCACCACTTGTATGGTTTTTAGATGTAAAATGCCATAAAAGATGACAAGAGTATAATAAGTGACATGAGCGTGACCAATGCTTGAATCCAAGATCACACAAGATGATAGAATAGTAAGAAATGGCATCATCACAGCCATGATTTTGCACTTGTATAATTTTTTGATGTAAGATGCCATTGCATATAACAAGAGTGTAATAAGTGCCACGACCATAACCAAGTGTCAAGGTCTAATGCTATTAGAAAAGCCATGTTCTGTTGTAGTGTAATCAGAGAGGCTGAAATGGGAACTGCACCATGGATGTGCTAAATATTGATAGAGGCTGAATGGGGCTGCAGTTGGGCATGCTCAAGTGTCAAGTTGAGTAAGAAGAGCAACCCCGCGTTTAACCCAATGGGCTTGAGGCAATGTTGATGGCACTTTCACTTCCATCACGAAATTTGTTGAGTGGCCAGTGGTAGATAAAATTCCACGACGGTCGCTTGTTTTGTACATTGGTGCCAAATAGTGGGGGTAATTCTCAAATTTGGAGAGTTCTTGGGGAACCATCCATATAATGGGTGCTGGTGAGAACAAAATCTTGTTTTTTGACTCACCTAGCTCATGTGTAGTATAGTCCCATCTTGCACCTTCCAGAAATAATCCTCTTACGTATACTCCATCATCTGGTTTCTCCATAATCAAATTCTATGACCAACAAACAAAAATGCATGTGAGGAAACATCGTGAGCAATAGCTTCCTGCTAGGAAACATCATCCAAACTTCAAGGACACTTGAATACTTAAATTGGGGTTTGTGCATTTACTGGATTCCATTTTAGTTATTAATGTGTTTGTTGTGAACCCAAAAACCTGGAACCAAGTGGCCGTCAATGATCATCACTTACTTCATCTTCTAAAATTTTGAATGCAAAATCAACCATGTCAATAGCTACTTTATGGCGACGGGCATAATTCTGTTTTGCTCCTGTTAAAAAGGACTGTGTGAAGAAGAAGCCTGATATCCAAAATATTATTGGGATACCATTGGTGACCCAAGACTGGAAGAAAGCAACTCGTTCAATCAAATCAGCTACATAGCTTGCCAATGGCTTTCGGGATGGATATGATTTACTGGCCCACATGATTGGAAGGGTTCCATTTACCAAATTCCTCCCCAGTAACTCTAGATCTGCGCTCATCACAATCAGACCTTTCACTGCCTTCTGAAGCTCCAACAGGCTGCTCCGAATTATGGACAAAAGCTTATTGAACCGCTCCAACTCCTATTCCCCACATATTCCCCTCTGATGATTAGAATCATAAAAGTATCAAGCTCATATATCTCGTAGTTCCAGTATTCTCACGATTCACACCACAACCAGTGAGTTCTAGTTGGCTCTTTTAACTGGGCAATTGAGAAGAAAGCTTCAGAACCAAGTGGGTTCAACGCTCACGAAGTGTTAAAGTTTTTTTTGTTGAGTTTATTCAACTGGTGGATTGCTTTTGAATTATTATTTTTACGTTGTACAGAGGCAATTCCGAATCATCAATCTTTTGATTAAAAACAGTCTTGTACACTGAGTAATTCTGTAATCCTACCTAGTAGTACCATTTAAAGTTTCTTCTGGAGTACCATTTGCTTGCTGAGTTGCAAAGTTTACTTTATCTGTTTCCCAAACTTTGCCAAATCATGAAGTCCACATTGCTAGTGTACAATTTGGCTATTTTGCCAAATTGATCTTTATGTATTTGCCATGTCCATTTTGCCAAATGGCAAAGATGCCCACAGAGCTATGTGGCTATTTTTCCAAGTTGGCTGTCCAATTTTTTTTCCTGTCTGCTGAAACTTCTGTCCAAGGATCAGACCCACCCTGCTCTTTCCTTCTTTCTCTCTCTTTGGACTTGATGCCTCTTTGAAGCTTGAAAAGAGTCCTTTCAAAATGGAGAGGAGCCTGATCAAGTTTGACAATTTGTAAATCAGACTGTCCCTGATTTTTTTTCCCACAGGCTGCCTACTAGCTGAGAGCTCGCCCCCTTCTCATTTTTTCTCTCCCCTTTTGTTTTTTCTCTTTTGTTACTTGATGGCTGCTTAGAGTCCTTTCAAAATTCAAACTAGCCTATAAATTATTTTTTGAACATACTCAAACATACCTGATATCCCTTTCCATAATCCTTGAAAAAGAAGTTTGATCAAGTTCAGCACTCTGTAAATAGATGCCATATGTGAATTGTGTGAATTTTGAAAGGGTTCCTATCAAGCTTCCATGAGCCATCAAGTAAAATTTAGAGAGAGAGAAGGAAACATGGGCAGGGGCGACCCATGAAAAAAAAAAGGGCAGTCTGATTTACAGATTGCCAATGTTGAAAGGGCTCCTCTCAAGCTTCAAAGCCATCAAGTAAAAAAAAAAACAGAGAGAGAGAGAGAGAGAGAGAGAGAGAGAGGACTTCATGCAGTGTTTTTTAGGTTCAATTTTTTGAAATAGCCAAAATGGTGATCATCCATAAAATAATCTAGCCAAGTTTGGCTATATATAAGATATGAAGGTAAAAGTTAGAAAAATGAAACTTCCATATTCTTGGTTACTTACTGGAACTTATCATAAAAATCTGCCAAATTGGAATTCTTTTCTTGAAATCTGGAATTTGGGCCATTTTCCCCATGAAAAATCCTTTGTATAGGTTGAAAAAATACTTTTCAGGTAAAAATTTGGAGTGAATTTGGCAGTAAAAGATCTCTCAGAGAAGGAAGGAAATGGTGGGGGAAATCCCTAGGCAGCCTGCAGAAAAGAGAGAGAGAGGGGCCATGTAATTTTTTGGGGTAGACTATGAGCAGACTGAAAAATTAATTGGATAGCCCACTTGGTGAAATAGCCGAATAGCACTATGGACTTTGCAATTTGGCAAATTGGATGTGGCAAATAGTTGAAGTCAACTTGCCAAAATAGCAATGTGAACTGAGGATTTGGCAACATGAACTTGGGAAATAGGTGAAATGAATTTGGCTGCCTAATTCTTTCACATGGGCTTCAAAGTTCAATTGTTGTACATATTTGAAGTCTAGAAGAAAAATTCTCATACACATTTCTAATACACATTTCTGGACTTCCAACTTTGATTTTTTTGGTATATTCAAAACCTTGGATCAACTTGACATCAATTTATCAAAATTTTGGAGAATCTAATCTAATGATTTTCTAATAATTCTTAAATATTTAATTTGAGTAGGCTACTCAGATGTTGATTCAATACTCAGCACCTTTGCTGTAACTCAACTGCAATTTTAAACTGCCTTAAAAGAATACTGTGTCACCTGGCATAGAACTGTATTCATTGATTCCAAGTAAGTAACTGGGTACTTGAATTGGGCAGTCTCAATATCAAAATTTCCTGGGAGCTTTCCCAGAATATCATCAGAAAGATTTTGCATTACTTGTTCAGGTGTCATAGCCACGGATCCCTGGTCATTGCCATCTTTGGCTGAAGTAGCTTCAGCTGGAACAGCCAATAAGAGGGAGATAAGGAGTCGACTTACTTCATTACTATCTTTCGAGATATCTGCATTGTCATGAAAACCAAATATCTCAGGCCTTGGTTGTGCAGGCAGCCCCTTGATGAAGTCGAGAAAGCTTTGGTAGTCACCTACAGCGAAGTTCCCATCCCCCAGGCCCAGCAGTTCCAGTAAGAAGAGAATAGAATGATGTATCACATGAATTGGAAATATCCCAACACTGTCCATGCAAAATAAGCATTAATGCAACAGAGAACCATTTTGTATGTAAAGAGGACTAAGGTGTGATTAGGGTCATAAGCACCATCAGGAGGAGCTAGAAATATGCCACTTTCAGAGAATGAGAAATCATCTTTTAGTATGTCTTCACAATAAAGCCCAACCAATATAGTCACTAAGGTTCGACGATCATGATCATCAGTGACTCGTCCGCCATAGTTGCATTCACCAGTCAGATAATTCAATGCCTTGTATGGTACCTGCAGTCAAAAGGGTGAACATTCCAGTCACAATCCACCCATTATTCTGTCAATAGAGAGAGACCATTAGACATCAATGCATATTATAGTGCTGAATACAATAACAAAGTAAAGAAGGTGACACCTACAAATGCAAGCTTATGGTACAAAATAAGTCCTGGAATAAAGGCCTAATTTGCTTCTTGAGTGTGCACAGATCCCAGTACGATCCATGGGTAAATCAAGTTCTTGACATATTAAAAGACACATCTAAACTATGACAATGCTCAAGTGCAACATTGTGCTAGGTGGTGCCTCAAGATGGGCACAAGTACCAAACAAGAAATACCCATCTGGCTCTTATGTAAAGGACAAGTTATAGACAGCCAAGATCAGATATCAACAGAGTAATATACTGCTTCTTGTGATTCATAAGTGGTTATTACCAAAAAAAAAAATAGAGGGTTGGAGAACACACCTTATCAGGATACTCCTCCAGAAACATGTGCAGCTGCCTAACACTTATTCGTAAATCAGATTCATTGAATTCATAAGGAATGTTCCAACCCAGTGGCCCAAACTTCCTCCTTTCCTGTCATAGCACTGATCAAGTGAATCTCCAAATCACAAATGCTTGAAATGCAATGAAAACCGTAGACTCTTTGTCAACTTGATTTATATTCAAGATCAAGTGCCAGAAGAAGTCCTTATGTAGTGCTTGGGAGGAGAACCCTTGATTCATCTTTACAGGTCAAGAGCAGATGTACATGTTTACATTTATTTCTGTACATTTGACCATTGTGAAAAAGATCATCAGGAAGCTATGATCTGTGGGCAGGAGTAATAAAGTCTCTTGCCTGGACACAGGCATGAAAGAAACAAAGACTGTAGAGCATACGCCGCCAGATTGATCCTTTAGTACAGCCACCAAAAAACTCAGGATCTGAGATAGGGTACAATAGGTAGCTCCCTGTCATGTTGGCTTTCAATCCATTGGGGGGCTCATTTGTCATTTTCACTGCATTTTGGAGCACAGCCACAGGGAAGAACTCAGATGGATAACTGGTGAGCCATAACCGGAACATATTATGCACTTTCTCTTTACTTGTCAACTCCTGCTCCCAATATTTCTCAAACGTTGGCATCCAAGAAACTGCCAAATGGCAGTTTTGTAAGGCTACCCATGAACCATCAGCTGCAGATGTTTTCAATATGGCAGTGGCTACAGGGCCTTGTCCTTGCCCCAAGGAGACTGTATGCAATTTGGCACCATTGTCACCTGCAAGTTTGAGTAGTGAAGACATCGGGTCCGATCCAGGAGATAGAATAAATACCAGTGGCACTGTACTTCCTGAATCCTTGTAACATGCCTCTAGATTTAGTGGCAGAGGTTCCACAAATTTTGCACCCAGAGTTTCAGCTACAAATGCTGTCACAGCTAATACAACCTGTTGAATTATACAACAAAGGCAAAGACAAAGTCAAGAGGAAGTTGCAGATGAACTTCTTGTGAAAGCAATTTCACCAATGTTATTGAGGATTCTGTTGTCATGATGTTGATAAGACAGCTGCCATACTTGGATTCTGTTTGATAGAGCAACTTTTGCAATTGACAAATGTACAGAATAGAGAAGTGTTTTTAGTGAGGATGAGGTTGACCTTGTCTGGTCTTATACACCTCAATAATACTGTCTTTTGAAAAGTATTCAGAGTGTTGCACCAAGGCTCTGGATAAGGTATTGTCTGCAATTTAAGATATTTTTGCAACTTAACAGAAGCGAGAATCATTACCAAATTATTGTAAAATGTACTACAGACATTAAGGTACCAGAAAACATTTTCTTTTCTAATTGTCAATTGGAAGTTGCTTCTTTCTGTAACAGCACCAGACTCTGGAAGATGGAAGCCATGCATTGTTCTCAAAGGACCCTGACCTACAACATCCAGAACATATATGAATTGAAAGTTGGGTATGTCATACTTGAGGTTGAGGGCTGTCAAATACAACTTTCCATTCTTTTGCATTCGCCTCAACTCCCAGATACAAGTCTTTATATGTCTTAAACTGTCAGACTCAAAAGCCGCAGTCTATGGGTCTTATGGAGACTAGCATTAGAAAATTGATGTTACTACAAAATAGCATGAGACCAAGAATGGACATCCCACAAATCAGAAACTAAGAAATCCTGTACAGGTACCGTGGAGTGTACAAGGTACAGGCCATTGTGCACAGTGAGGTGCCTCTGAGGAATTTGGGCGAGCCCGAATTTCCAAATGGCCAGCAAAACAGGCACAATGGCCTGTACCTGGCATGCTTGATTATGCAATGGGTTTCATACATTTGTATAATGGTCATGTGGCCCAAGTTAGGTCAGGTAATCCCAAGAAAACCCCTCCATTGTGCCTTGTAAAGGGACTACAAGGAGGCAGAAAAGGGCACATGAAATCCATATGTTATGATAATGATGACTCCATTCTCATCAGGCTGTACCTTGGAGATGCGAAAAAATTCACCCCACATTTTTTCTGTGAGCCATGGAACATGGGGCTTTGGAGGATCTTTTTCCAGCACAATACCTCCAGTCATTAGAAACCGCAGCTGCCATTATTCAAAAGCAAATTATCCTCACTGTAGATGCACTTGTATCACAATCTACTTGCAATTCTACTGCAACTTTCTTCTTTCTGTAAAAATATTCATGTTGCACAATGTTATCTTATGTGGGATTCTAGATTGAGTGTTCTGGTAAAGATAGATTGTCTACTAGCTGCCATTGAGATTAGTATTATAGTGCATCAGATTTCAGCTATGGATTCTGTGTTCTGTGACATCTTTAGTGATGAATTGCAGATCTATGACGGATTTGCCTTCAAATCCGCATCATAAAATGCCCTGATTCTCTGAGCTTGAATAGTGTGTGTGATTCTTTTCAGCTGAGAACAATGACTCAGGAATACAATTTTTGAGGGAGAAGAGTAGTAACACAGAATCACTTGGATCAGTATCCTGATCAAACTCAATAGTACTGAGTTCACCTCTTCAATATCCAACAGCCCTTCACCCACTTGCACTTTGATCGCCATCAAAAATGAAAACAGTATTTTGTCCTTTTCAAACAGCGAACGACAGATATTGCAGTAAAGATTGTACATAAAATGTGAGTTGAGACTTATAATACGGGTGCGTAGATCAGCAGATTTCTCAGAATTCAAAATGGAGAGTACAAATAGGTCAACAAACCATGGGAGTGAATACTGGTACATTGGCTCTATATTGCACATATCTGTGCCTCCACAACACTCACCCCACAATATCCACCTTAGATTCTTGAGAATGTCTTGAACATGCTTGATACACACATTATCATCAAGGAGAGGTTTTAAACAAAACCTTGGATATATAGACTTGAAGGTTGCTAGTTGTGTCAGATCCACTCAGAGTCCCACAATCCCATGACCATGAGCCAACAACTACTAATAACAAGTTCAAATCTAGTTTGTCCACACTTTCCAATGTTGATCACCCGTGAATCCTCTGATTGAAGAAAATAAACTAGACAAATTGTGCAAGATAACTTTTGTCGCATCACTTTAGGGGGGGGGATATTTGGGTGTTAAAATTAAGATGAAAACTACCTAGATCAATGCTTGCTGATCATAGCAAAAAAGAACCAAGTTTTCTAAAGACAAAAGTGTTGCACTGGATGAGAGGCTGAGGATTGATGAAACATGCCTGAGACACAGAAATACAGGATGGAGGCAAGAGTAGCAACAGGCACATAGCCTGAACGCGTGCTATCAATAATACCCTCTGTTACCTCTGCCACTTTCTGCTTCTCTTGGATATCCTCTCCCAATATCTTCGATTGTGATAAAACCTGCAATTTCACCACACTCTTGCATTTAGCTTATTTTATCATAGATCTTTGGACACCACAATTCCAACATTCCCAATCTCATTATTTTTATCATTCTCCAATTATGAAAGTTAACATTTTATTTTCCACCCAAGATAGTCTGTCTATAATCAATTAATGAAGTTTATCATTAATTTCTATTAAAGTGTCATGTTCATAGTTTTAAAAAATAGGAAATCAACTCAAAACCACCCAGGATTTGTGTGTTGATATTCTGAAATAAAATTAATTGCCATATGTGTGCAGTAGTATGTACCAAAAAAATTGGGTCACCTTTCTCTTGCCAAAATTGTACAAAGTCATTCTTCCTTTTAAGGTATGGTGCACACTACAATCATTTTAGTCACAGGAGGGAGGAACTGGGTACCTGGATTCCAGTCTCATCATCAAGAATGTTGCCTTCTTGCGATAGTACTTCAAGAGTCTTGTCCTCAATTTCCTTCAACATCTGCTTGTTTTGGGCTCCCTGAATAATCAGTTGGTTCTTTTGTGCTTCCAAATCAGGTCTCTCTTTGGCAACAGCAATTCCTAATAGCTGGTCAATAAGCCCCTCTGTTGTGATCATAAAATTCAGTAGTGTCACCTGCATACACTCCCAAAATCGAATTTCAAATTGTAATTCCCATTCTAGTTTATGACAAAAGATTAATCAACATACAAACCACTATTCAAACATGGCATAGATTTGGACATTGTTTCCAGTATAGATTTTTCAGTATTTTTAGAGTGTTCTGGGGTAGGATTTAGAAGATTTGCAGGATCCAATTTGTTACCTTGGCAGAGATTTCAGGGCTGTAGTGTGGGTTACGAAGTTTGGTGGTTATATACAAGTGGAAATTTTCAGAATACTCAATCACATTGTCACCAAGCCGTATGCACAGTGAACCACTTTGCTTGAATGTTTGGTGTAAGAGAAGAGGCTCTAGTGCTGCATCTAGTTCTGCCCCAACATTCTCCATCAACACTGGCTTCCCAAACTGCAACCATCCCTTGCATCCTGTCAGACCCTCTCCTTCCTGATAGAAAGTCTATATTGAATTATTGGATTAAGCTGCAAGTCTCATAGTTTCAATGACAAAAAATCTGCCGATCTATCTGGTCCACATTGCATGACAATGTTCAAAGCATGCGAAATACAGGGAATTATGCAGCTAAAAACTATCTGGATTAACCTGAATGGAGTTCTCAAGTTTGCGAAGGAAGTCACCATCTGTGAGCTTTGTTACTACGAGCTGGTTGTCTGCCTCCATGTTTTTAATCCACTTGTTAGCTTGCCCCTTCAGCATCCAAAACAAATCAACAATTCGTGAGCTTCAGCCTTTATGCACTCTTAATTATCACAGTCTGGTCTGGGACTTTAATCCTTACCAGCTTTGCAACATTTGGTTGAACTTTGGATGCATCAGGATTTGAGTGAAATTGCAAGAATTGTGGAAATAGAGTGAAGGGACAAAGGGTTTAAGAGAGAAATCACAAGCTCACTCCTGGAGGTTTGGTCCACTAAGGTTGTGTTGAAGCGAATGAATTTCATAATATCCTGTGAAGAAAAGAAAAGAAAATGCTCTAACATACAACTGCAACAAAAAGAAACATATTTACACCTGAGGGTCAATCATGAGAGGCCACCGGCGGCATTTTGACACAATGGCTCCATTGTCAACAGAGCTCTGATCTTTAGGCAGACCTGCTATATTCCATGCCCGTACTTTTACAGGATCCGCAAGAATCCCACTCAGCGAGAATGACTCAGAGCATGGTACTTTCCTTGCCTTGCACAAGCTTAACCATTTCTGCATTCCAATTTTCCTGAAAATCATGCAATTTTACATAACATAGATTGAAGGAAAAGGTCTCTTTTTGTCTGCATTTTTCAATTTCAAAAATTTATCTTGGGAATTTTCATGTTCAGAAAAATCCACAATTGCAAGCTAGACATAACTATGCACAATTCTCTAATGGGTCCGAGCTCAGTTACCCTAGTGATGTTTTCACGGAATGTGGGCGTGAAAGTTCCAAGATATGCAATCATTCCTGCACATAGTAAAATGTCTCCTGTCAATTTTACATACATAATACCAAATGATTCAGCTGATGCAGTCCACCTCGTTTTCTCACCACCCAGTCCTGACATGAGCTGATTAGCACGCCCAATTTTCATTGAGCAATTGTCTGCTTCATCCTGAACTTTCTTTTTCTTATCTCGTGCTGCATTCAATTGGCTTTCTAGGTCTGCCAATTTCATTTCCACCTGCACCCACCAGATACTATATACTTGTTGTGAAACAAAAGCAAACAGTCTCTTGGATTGTCCAATGAACAAAACTGACATTGGAAAGTCCTTTATTGGACAGTCTAGATTCTACAGTCTTCTGCATTACAAAACAAGCAAAGCATTTACTTACCACTTGGAGGGCAGCCTGTTTTACAGCCAACTGACCCATGACTTCATTGTACTCTGCCTCTGCTGCCTTCAGTGCTGCAATTTTTGGGGCCACAATTTTTGCTGCTCGGTCATAAGCCTCCACAGCACCAACCCATGAGCAGAGTCCAAATGCTGCCTTGGACACTGTTACGATCTTAGTTGGTTCAAAATCAGGATTTGATATGTACCTGGCCCAGCAAACACAAGAAAATCCATGTGTGAATGAAACTTATGTTTATGTTATGAAACTGCATATATGTGCAATATCTCTCATGAACAACAAAGCTCTTGAGCAGGACAAAACTGAGTGCAGGTTGTAATTTGATCAATGGAATAACAACGTACGGACGGATTTTGATGATGATATCAGGGCTGATATTGTCCTTGTCATATTCCTTAAGACTTTTAAGGAAATCTGAGTCCGCCAACATCTTTTTGCTGCTTTCCCAATAATCCTCTATCATCTGTACCCAACCCCAAACTCTCAACATTTTTGGGGTATACTACTGGTACATTAAGCTCATGAAGTTTCTCTCACCTCAATTTTGAATAATTATTCACAAGATAAGTTTATGCTGAGCTTATGTCAACTATGCATATAACACGAATTCATGTAACCTGTGGTTCACTCTCATCTCACCTTATCAGATTCACTCATCTGAGTAAAGAAAAACCTGAAAATTGGAGACCATTGGCTATCAATTTGGGTATAGGGTGTGGGGAATTGCCTTGCCAGAGCCTCCTGGATCCTTCATACGGGTAGGCCTAATGTTTTTCATGATGCACACAGCTTCCATTACTAGCTTCACAGCATACGGTGGACTCTTCATTCCTTTTAACTCTGATATGTCGTTCTTTGTCAATGTATCGAGTGCCTATTAGCCATACAACCACACATACACAATATATGGTTTTGCACATTTATCTAAGGAGCCTAACTCACTCCTAGCATTTGCTGGACAGAGTTTGCAAAGAAATTTTTCTCTCACCACAGGCCTTTGAAAAACCATAAACCTCGCTTATTGCAAACTTGTAGCCATTTTGAACAATTTTTGTTGTCTACAACATAATATACAAGCTTGAAAATTTGATTGCTATGATCTTATCATTGAGAATAGTTCATGTGCCTGTGTTGGTGAACTTATTCCAAAACAAACACACTCTTAGAAAAGCCTATTTGATGTGGGGCTTTCTCCTCAGTTCAAGTTCATAATTGGGTCCTTAATGCACATGATGTTTTCCAAGTATGTTGATGGGGGTGCAGTCTTTGAGGTTGGTGATGTGCTTTCGAAGGTGGATTACAGTGAGCAAGCAACAAAGACTTTTGCACTCCTTAGCAAATATCTCACAAATGCTCAACTTGCACATAATCCAATATTACGACAATGTTAAGAATGTGTGGGAAGCACTTTGTAGTGTGCACAAAAGTAAAGACCATTTATAAAAAAGATAAGAAAACACATGGTCAAAGGAAAAGCAAGATCATAACCTTCAAGGCAGACTCAAGAATGGGCATGACAAGGGCTAACTCAGCTTCAGTATCAGCCTTAATAATGGCAGATGCTTCTGCTTTTACATTAGCTGCTGCCTCTTCTACCATGACTACTGCCTTCACTTTATTTGCTTCCACTGTTTCCCTATCAATAACCTGACATCTGGCATTGACCAAATTAGTACATGAGCCTACCAGCAGGTTTAGACCAGTCTTTGGTGGGCATTACTAACTCACCCAGTTTTCAGGCCAGTTCTCAAACCAGCAAACTTTGGGTGAGAATTGACACTTTGAAAACTGGTTGGGTATCAAATAGGCCCAAACCTAATACTCGTGAGAGTTATCCAGTGAACCCCAGGTCTTGTTCTCATACTTGTATAGGTTTATAAAATAGGAGCACTTACCCATTTCTTTTTCTTGGAAATTTTAAGAAGCATGATTGACTAGGCCACAACCCTTTACGTGTAAATGATGAACTTGGAACTTTAGATTTTAAGTTTACATCATTAGTTGTGACTTTATGCTTAAAACGTAACTTCACATTGAGATGATCCTGGGTTCAAACCTACTGACTTGCCTGAAAACTGATAGAGTTCTATTTTTAATGATAATTGAAAACTCACCAGGGTATCACATTTTGAAAAAAGAAAAGAAAAAGAAGAACTGGACTGGTTGTTTTAAACTCTTGAGAGAAACGGAACTGGAGGTCCTCTCAAAAAGTCAGAACCACCCAACACTGGTTTAGAGCAAATCTGTTGGTTTAGAGCTGTTTTATGTGTAGAACTCTTCGAGCAGTAGAGGTGCTCATGAGGTTCTCATAATAAATGGTTAGATAGGGAATTTCATGAGATTTCTTGAGGAGTTTAAATAATTTTGCACTCATTGGAATTCAGGTAACTTACACAGTGTCACATAATTGCATGTCCTAAGATTTAAAGTAAGAGATCAGATGAAAGCAAACCCGTAAAAGGTTCATGACTTCGTTTGATGAGGCCTCAAGTTTTGGTTGTAGCAACTCAAGATCTGCTTGCATAATGTTGACATCATTGGCAGAATTTTCAAGCTTCATCAATCCTGTCTCATACCTGAGCATAATTTTTTACATAAGATTTTCAAGTACTTCACGAACTATATGAGCTGTGGGTTGACAGGGTCCTGAATCTTAGCCCTAAATTAGATCCACTAAGACTCTTCCAGGGAAAAGCTTGAAAATGGATTTTGGGAGTTAGGCTTGAACATATGAGAATCAGTTGGATTTGGCCCTTCAACATAACTTGACCAGCAGAATGTGGGCAATAGCCAAAGTATATTGGCTGCAGGAATTTCCATTTAGCAACACCAAGGAAAGGATTTTCTTTACAAGCTCCTTGTCACCTTTGGATTGATTGCAATCTAGTGCCTATATATCTCAGTGCTGAGGATTTTAAACACTTGATGACCAACTTTGCACATGTATGATTTGTACCTCTTTTTGAACCCAGTGGTTTCATTTTGCTTCTGTTCAAGTAGTAACTTGAAGGAAGAGATGAGTTCCAGAAAACTTGTTGGTGTCACATAGCAATAACGCCTCAATTGCACAAAAAAATCAAGTGCCAAATCCTGCAGAAATTGTCATTCCATAATCTATATTTAGACTGGTGCAAAGACAATACTCTAGGAACATGGGAATCTACTCAGACTAGGTTCTATCACCCAATTTGTGCTTCCAATGACAAAGCTCAAAATATGTTTAAATCATTCAATTATAGGAATACCAAAATTCAGACTACAGAATTAAATAGAAACCAAACACGGTGATGATTAACATGCCTGGACAGAGGTATGGAAATAGACAGTGATTTCAACAATATCTTTGATCAGTTTATGCTCCACATTGATGTCTTGCAAAAACCGCTCCGCCACTGACTTCAGTGCCTATAATCCATTCACCCAATGCATAATATTCATCATTGAGGGTGATGGTGAACATGCTAATAAAGGCATAACTTTTATTACACTGTGCAATCTGTAATGTCCTGCAAAATTGAGGCAAGTGGTAGCTTGCAAACTGACACAAACAGTACAAACAAAACAAAAGAAACAAAGATGCATGAACATCCTGACACAGCCCAACTGTCAAAGGATGGTCCCTTGAACAAGTAAAGAAACAGCTAATTTCAGCACTTCATCTCGAACACTAAAATCATGCATACCGAGCTTGGCCATGCACTGAACCAGTCAATTGTGCAACAGTTGACAAGTGATGGGAATTTTCTCAGCCTGTCCCTGAATGCATCTCCAATAGGACTAAATGCCTGCATTTTATAGCATATTATGACAACATGGTTAGTTACTCAAAAGACCAAAAATGGCAAGAGGTCATGTATTATTTCTTAAGAGAATTCATCATGGCATTAAATGACTTAGACTACCTCACTTTGGATACTACAAGCATCATCTTGGTGCATTTCTAGGAAAATTAAAACTTTACTTTATGGAACTGTTAACTTTATACTCAAACATCAAATCCAATTAACAATCCACCAAAATCTAAAATCTTGGTCATACTATGGTCCACTTGTTTGAGAAGCAACAAGGGGCAGGTGATACCAGGGCAATACGAAGATTTTTGTTGCATTCATCCACAAAGAATGCCAAGAGCTCTAATCGGGAGCCATCTCTTTTTTGCCTCTTTGCTCTAGGCCGCACTCCCTCTGCAATTGCCCCCAAATCTCCACCCTCGTATAGATTGGGTACCTGCAAACAATCCCTACCTATCATCTAGTGATCTTCTCTGATCAACTATAATCTCATGGAGCTCAACCTCAACCTCCTTCCTAGTTGATGGAGCCACTGGCAATATTTAGTGTCAGACTCAAAAAGCCTATCAAAGTTTTAAGACTCTGCAAAGGTCACCTCTCCAGTGTTGAGAAGAGAATTAATGTCTTCAACAAATCCCTCCAATTTGATTTGGGTATCCACAAACAAAAACATGATACGCTTGTCCAATTCACCAGCCTTGCGCAACATAATTCCCACACTCTCCCTCCATTCTGCCATTCCAAAATTCTTTGAGATCTCTACCTGCAGGTCCTCCTCACATTACCACAACATCACTATCAATAGCTTCCTTATTTCTGCATATTAACAAACAGATTTAATGAACCCATTTCAAGCAAGATTTAGTAACAGGATCAATCAGTCTACCAGAGTTGATTATAGGTATCAGATTTAGATTACCTGGTAAATATCAAAGCCCTGAATAAATGCACCTAGCCTTGCAAGGCTTTGTCGCCCACTCCCACCCACACCCACCAATAAAACATTGCCTTGTGGCTGCTTAATCACCCGGCATATACGTGCTACATGTTGAATTGCAAATTGAAACAACACCAAATTCATGGGATTATTTGTCATTTCGTTGTAATCATCCAAATATGACTGCATCACTTTCAACAGCAGATTCTCGTCTGTAATCTCATCATACTGCATATAACCAATATAAGATGGACAAATTTCAAAACTAAACTCAAGTGAGTCCTTAGACATACAAGAGAATGGGGCCTCAAGAAAATTAAGACTAGGAACCATAATGCTTCACGAATGCAAATACTTAAGTGATATTGTTTTCACAGGTGTTAGTCAGTTTGAGTTTGATCAAAATTTCCAATAGATGAGTATACACTTCAGACTATACCAAAGCGGGTTCTGCTCCTGGAATCATAAAATCTCCAGCCATAACAAATTGAAGGAGGGCTGGAGTAATGTCGCCTTTTTTCACTTCAGAGTGAGTGAAACCTGTAAATACTTTGCCAAAACGCTCCTTAAATTGCTTTTCAAGCACATCTCCCATCATATTACAGAACCATAACCTGTCTTGATCATTGATAAGGCGATCATAGAAGACGCGTAAACACTCATTGCACCATAGCCGTATTACTTTATATGCATCCTCACCTATATCAACTGGTGCATATTGTAGCCCTAGAAAAATCTACAACACAAAACACCCCACCCAAGTCAACATCACATGAATGTGGAAAATGTGTTAAAGATTTCCATAGTATCTAGATTGTCACAAAATTAACTGTAGTTTCAGCCACAATGGATGAAGTTCATCTGTTACCATCCAGTTTTCATCCATAAAATGTAATTAGGAAGAAAGTTCTTTAAATGGTGAATCCATATGAAAGCTTTATGAAAACTTCCATAAAAATTAACTGTATAAATATAAGTTGTCCCCTTATTGCTTTTAGTATGTTCAACACTAGTCTGAGGTAACCATTATGTAAGTCTATTTTTAACCATCATAAATAGATACCAACAATTGGTTGCTGCCAAACTCTAAATGTCAAAGACCTGGACATTGTGTTTGTTCACCTTTCCCAGATCTCTCAAATTGTAAGTGTAGTGGGACTTTTCGGGGGTGGGAAGAAGTTCACGTTGAACAGTTTGGTAGATTTCAATGGTGGCTGTCACCATGGCTGTCCTTAATTTTGTGATTCCTGGTGAGTAGCGTGCTCGTCTCATCCAAAAATCAACCAGGCTCAAAAATATTCTGCAAACAACAGACTTTTCATGTTGGGTCAGCAACATGCCATGAATCATTTGTAAGTGGCTTCAACACATGTAGTACGCATAACCACAATAGACAAAATTCAAAAGTCCGTGAACTAATCAGAACTAACAGTACATAGTTGCAAAAACCTCATGTGTATCCATGCCATGGGGGTAGAATTGATATACATGAAATATAATATACACAGCTGCAGTAAGGTGGTATACTGAAGTTGAAATTGTTACCTGTTCATTGTTAAGTCAGAGAAGGCTGTCACACAAATGACACTAAAATGACGGAGATAGCGATTGGTGACAGAATTTCTGCCTCCGCCCGGTGGTCCCATGGCAGAAATAAATTGCACATCAACAATATTGCGAAATGTAAGTTCAGTTCGGTCATACCTAGATCATGGTCACCAAAAAGCTGAATCCAGTTCCTCAGTTTTCATTACAGACATCCTTCAGACAGGATAGAATTACATAACTTACTTCTTTTCACTGATCAGCATGTCAGAAAGTTCAGGAACATATGATTGAAAATGGACAGAAACTCCCAAAAATTGACCTTTGAGGACTCAATAAACAGCTTGCAAAAACATATGAGCTACAATTTTTCATTAGTAGTAAAAAAACATTCAACTTCATCATATTTGAATGATCCATGGAAGCAAAGGAAGCTGAAAACCCACCAGCCTTTGTGATCCATCCATTGACGGAGAAGTTCAATGGGAGGTTGGGCACCGTATTTTTCCAAAGCAGGCATGCTTAAGTCATCCACAAAGATCACACACTGCTTCCCTTTTTGAGGTCCAAAAATTCCAGGTTTCCTTTTAAACAGCTTCCCATCAATAATGTCTTGAGTCTGATTTGCACTTGTCTGAGCAGAAAAATTGAAGAAGATGGATTGCCAGCTGCAGTACAAATTAAATGAAGTCTATTGACAAGCAGAGATTAAGTTTATACATTTTGTGCATTCAATTTGTGTTTCAAACCAGTTGTAGATCTAAAGTTTATCTTCTGTATACTTTCAGTGGAATATTATGCATGGCATAGTATTCTACCAGATTGAAGTTTTCAACCAAATCCTTTAGACAATTGTTTAGAGATTTTGACATGGATTTTTGAAGCGAGGATTTGTCAGGCTTACAGTTCAGCATCAAGCTTCATGAGATATTGCTTGACATAAACGCTCTTGCCTGTACCTGTCGGACCAACCAATAGAAGTGGCCAGTGATGGTGAATAAGAATGTCCATTAAGAATGTATATCGTGCAGAGTCAGCTGTGGGAACAATGATTCTCTCAAAATTGGATTCAGGTGGCGGTGGAGTATCATCTACTAAATCAAGCCAGAGGCCCCATTTGCCTTTAAATTTACTGAACATGATGTCATACACAGACTTCCCATCAGGAAGTGGTGCTGACACTTTTCGTGCAGGTTGTTCGATCCATTGCTTGTACTCCTCAGGTGGCTGATTTGCCTTCAATAATTCAAACAACCAGCCGGATTAATTTTGTCATTGTGAGCAGGTTCTAAAAAAAATACTAATAATTAAGCAACCAATTTTTTTGGCCCTGGACATGAAGGGGGCAACAATTAGTTCGGTGGTTGCAGTTTACAAGGAAAGCAGCATCTTTGAACTGTTTGATGGACAAACCAGGAGTTTCTTCAAAAGGTTGTCAAATTTGGGTCGATCATTTGCATCTGTGCAGGCACCCACTGTCCAAATCAATGAGAACAAGAATATACAGTCCACCCAAACCACCTTTGAATTTGCATCATACTTTTCTGCTTGAATCTCTGCATGATTTCCAAACCAGTGCTATTTTAGCTTAATGTATCCAGAAATGAATCAAATGGTTGCAAGCTTCATAAGTACACAGATTAAACAATTGTATAGTTGGTAGCAATGTTCAACAAGTTTATAGGATTGAACCTGCCAATTAGTACTCTGAAGAAACTTTTCCATGTCCAATTCTCCTAAAAGATTTTTACTGTAAGCTGAAGTATTAATAGGCTTTTATCTACATTCCCAGCAGGTATTAAACAAGGCTGGTGCTATGTGCATAAGATGGTGCAGCTGTCATGGCAGTTTTTTCTTAGTACCAAATTGTGGAGCTGCTACAAGGCAACAAAAAACCCAACATCTAGTCTGTTTTGGCAAGATAAATCTGTAATGTTGGTCATTTTATTTTTCAGTTGGCTATGTTGGTGAAGGTACAATGAAAGACCAATTAATCATCCCTGGTCATTTGACTCATGAAACAAAAGAGTTTTCCATTGCAAGAATGGGGACATGATATTCAAAGAGGAGAATTTAAATGTGAATAAAGATTCATGTGATAAAGGAAGGTGCATAGAGATGCGTACTGTCAGTTAGCTCAGGTTCCATGAGTGACAACATGAGATTCAGAAGACTCTTTACCATATTGTGTTCCTGCATGACATGAATCACCCCACCGCCACTAGAAATGTCCAGTTAAAAAACCAACCCAATGCGCAGGCCTATGTATCCTGGAAACTTTCTACATTGTACCATCATCTCTGGTTGATGAAGATGAAAGTTGAATGCACAAGGGTGTCATTGTATGTATCAAGCCACGGCACTCTAGCATAGAAATGGTTTAACCCACCACTTATTTGAACTTGCATGTAAAAGTTCTTAGAGTGACCATCATCATCTAAGGGCATTCAAGTTGTGTGTTGAGCAGCATGTGGCAAGGTTTTAGTTGTGTTCATTTACTTTGCATACAGATATGATGATTTCCATGATACCTGCATTGGCAACACACTTTTGGTGTTTTTTTGAACACATCGTAAGGTGGGTGGGAGAAGCCATTCTGCCAGCTTTTGAATCTGATCACAAAATCTGTCTTGAAGGGTCTCAGGCAGAGCCTCAAGCCATGAGATGAGTATACATCTCCAACCCATTGCTGATGGTTCCACATATATCATCCCACATCTTGACACTGTTGCTGGGGATGCTGCTGCAAGATCTTGCACCTTTTTCTCATTTTGTCATAAGAAGCAATTGTCAATCAACAGAGGTGTTGAAGCTAAATTGCTCTAAATCCATTGACAGTGTCCTCCAGACAATCTTTGTTTTCAGGTGCAAAAAACTTCCTCTTCAAGGTGCTCTGAGATATACTTAAAAGATATGCAATCAAACTTCTTAGAGTCAATTATTGAGCTTTTACATAGGGATGTAATGAACTGCTGAACTTACCTCAAAGATCAGGTTCATATATGAAGTCATTTGAATGATTTCTCCACTCATCAAGCATAGCTTCTTATTGTCATCCAACACCTGCACACTTCAAGTTTTGTAGTTATATTGGATTAGGTGGAATTTTGCCACCCACCCATATACCCACCCAAATACAAGCTGGGCTCTAAATGCATGAGGTGCAAAAAGAAAAGTTAAAATTGTTTAAAGCCAAGTTACATTGTTGATGTGTGCATTGATTATAGATGAAAGCTGTTTCTTAGATGCATCAATAGTTTGTTCATAGACTTCTGGGTTTTGAAACATAATATAGGCCAGATTTACTATGGAAGCAAAAAAAGTTGATTGTCAAGTCAGTAAAATAACAAACCGTGTTCATATTCTCAATCCAAATAGCATCAACAGGACCATCAAATATGAGCCAATTACGAGTTGGGCTTGTGTCAATAGACATATTTCTAAAAGTGACAGCCAAGACACCATCTGTCCACTCGTGGGATACTGGATCAAATTGCCCATACAATTGACCCATTGTTATTGATTTTGGATTCAATATGTCATATCTGTTATATACACAGAACCACGAAGTTCATAATTAGTTAATATGATTTTGTCATAATCCCATTTCATGTGACCAAATTTCAAAAAGTAAAGGAAAATAAAATAAATTTTTTGCCATGCAATTGAAACATTAATACTGAGGATAAGCACTTGTTTGTTTCTAGGATCAGATGCCTTCATGAGGAAATCTGATTCATGGAGGAAGAAATACATGTAATTTCTCAGCTTACTAGATGAATAATATAATGCTAACAAGATTGGTATGGATATACCTTGTGATATTTTCATTGTTAAGTCCTTCTCTGAAAAGGTCACTGAGTGCATCAGCAAGCACCCTATAGGCACAAGACTTGGCTCCAAAAGAATAGCCAACAAGCATCAAACCATGCCGTACGATGATCATCTCATAAAGCTCCAGTATCTTATGTAGAAATATGTCCCCAGTTTGAAGTTTATGCTTAACACAACTCCGGTTAATCATAATCAGGATATTCACATAGTCTGGTGGAGGCAATTTCTGTGGCAAAAGGTCACATTTGAAGAAAGGTATAATACTTAAAAAAACAATGTGATAGATTTAACATTTATTTCCAAATGCAGACTAATAATTGTTCTAAACATTCACAATCTTGAAAACACCCTCTAACACTATGACATTACCAATGTCTCCACTAGTTTCTGGCTTAAAGGAGTTTGCTAATTCTGTGGTGAAAAAATGCTAATTATCAAGTGTCCATAGACAAAAAGCTGCATGTTCAAAGTTGTAGAACAAGAACAGACAATGGGGTCAAAGAAATACTTTACCACTCCTGGGAACAAATCAGACATAATTCCCTCAAAAAGTGGAATGTCATGTGACAAAAACTTGGGCAAATTGACATCACGTATAGCTCGGAGGACCAGAACTGACTCATCATCGTCACGGTAACGTCGCTTCAAATTTCCAGCAGCACGCAACACCGCAATCACAGCTCTCATTCCATAGTCATAATGGTCCTGATTGCAAGAAAAAGAAAAATTAAGGAATTATTTCATCCTCTATGAAATTTAGCAATTGTCTCACTAAAACCAGAAAGAAGCCTGTACACACATTCAACCTTGGAGACCACTGTGGCTGAGGTATCCTGTAGATGCAAGTACTAAAATTTCCAATTTTCCAGACCCAATTCTGATTTTTAATTCCTCCAAAGGTTAATCAGCAAAATACTTACTTTCTTGACCTGATGGGAAGCAATCCTAATAAAAGGAGCCACACCTGCTCACTTAGGTGACTGCTTAGAAACTAATGGGTTAAAGCCAGTTCGGATAACATGGAAAATTAGGATTGATTACAGAGGTTGATGAATTGGAAATTAATATTGACCAAAACTGCAATGATGAAAAAATCTCACACTAAAATATTATGTGAAGGTGTATATGGTTATTCTTCATAAGTATGTCATTTTTGAGGCATTCCAAGTCATTTAAATAAAAGATTAAGCAATGAAAACATTAGCTACACATGCAGTACACATTATTGTGACTGCAACAATTTGACTTTTTGGTTTCTCCATAGGTTAATCAACAAAGTGCTTTCTTGACATTAAAATACACAGAATGTATTGGGTAAAGCCATCCATTGTTCAAGTAAGTTAAATCACACCTGGGAAGACAACTGTTCACTGCAAAGTCGGTAGGTGGCAACAAGTTTCCTGGCCATATCTCGAGCCTCTAAGTATCCAAATGAATAGAGTGTAATCTCACTGCAACCATGTCCCCTTTTGGATTTTGTAACACTTCTAATGCTCATCTCCAAGGCAAGAAGAATATAAAACACTGATAAACAAACAACCCATGTCTACAGACACTGTGCTTGTTCTTCTACAGCTACTAAACTGATTTTCTTGAGGATTTTCTAATGTTCTTCAAGACCTGTCAAACTAATCTTATTCCTTGTTTTTAATGATTTTTGTGTCTAGAGCATAGTGACTTTCTAACTAGGGAGAAAGAATGGTATACCCAATCATAGCATAGTTTGGAACCATCATGGCCACTGTGCGAAACAAGGCCTTCAAATTATCTGGAAGTTCAGCTCGTCCTGCATACCCAGGATTCATGGTAATAAAACACGAACAAGTTGGAACAAGGGGTAAGTAAGTTCCTTCAAACATGAAGTGTGTGACATTGTCCATGATGGCCCTTTGGATTGTTAGAATCTGTTGAGCTATGACAGATAACACCTCCACATCAATTCGATTGAACTCATCAAAACATGCCCAAGCTCCTGAGGCTGCTAATCCCTTAAAGAACTTCCCCATTGCTAGGTAATCAAGCCCATCAGAGCAATTAAACACCACACATTGCATTGCCAAAGCCTGCACATTATACACCCAAAAGAAATCCATCTCTCAATTTTATAGCACTATAACTCATTCATTTTAGTGCAAATTTCACCTCAGTAAATTGATCTTCCATGGGTGTATGACAATTTCAGTTGAAATAAGATTCTTACCTTGGCAAGATCTTTTGTGGTCTCAGTTTTTCCAGTTCCAGCAGGACCTTCTGGAGCACCTCCCAAATTCAAATGCAAAGCCCCCATCAGAGTACGATAGCACCTATCAGTGAGTGGTGTAATGACCAGTCGATTGCTATTCCCCAAGTACTCATACCCATACTTTCTGCATGCATTAACCATCTTCACAAGTACCTGCACCCCTCATTCATACAACAACTTTTGGTACCCTGGAATTGCTTGAAAAACAACCACCAGTTTCCATCAGATTGTTAGGCAACAAGTTCAGAGGGTTGCAGACATGAGTGTGAGAAAGAATTGCCTGTCCATCTTCAAGTGTGTAACGCAGTTGGCTCAACCAATCAAAATCTTGCTCATTGTCAATCCCAAGTTCAACTAAAAGTGTCACCACATCTCTTGCATGCACATCTATAGTAACCAATGCACCCATAGTCAATCGTTCCATACTGCTTAGGTCCCCGCGCACCTGAAATTTTCTTAATGTATTTCACACAAATGCCAAATATCTGAAGAGATATTGCACCCACACAAAGCAACACCGACAATCATATCTTTCCTACCAAATGAAAATTCATTGTCCTGAGGTTCCTTACAGCTTCAAAAATGACAATTGATCACCTGTCACTGAAATGGACATTTCAGTCTCCTTAATGCACATTGCATTTCCAAAGTCAATTAACAATGAACAAAACTTGCCTGCACTCTTATGTTATTGAATGGTGCCCAAAATGAGAGATAATCTGTTGAGGACTGATTCTGTAATGCCAGATGTATTCAGGAAATTGAGCCACCTAATTTTCTGTGAGCTGTTAACTGAGTCTGTCAAATTTGCCTACCAGTTTAACAAGCTCTTGTAATTGGGCTGTACACTTCTTTTCGTAGCCAGCTAGTCCTTGAACTCCATCTGCACGAACAGCAGCCTCTAGCTCACTTGTCCAATACATTTGGGAGCCGCATAGAACTACCATGCCTGGCCAGCATAGTATCCATTTGCCCCGTTCAGTGACTGAATAATCTGCTACAGCATTTTGGACAACCACCTGTAAGCAACAAGAATGGCCATCCCCATAACAACAAGTTAAAAAAAATTACAGATCTATTGTCACACAAGTGTAAGTAAGCAGAATCTGTCAGATAATTATTATACAATTTGACAATTATAATACAATTTATAATTGTTACCAGCAAAGGATTTAAACATAATCAACACCTGTCTCTTTAGCACAGTTAGGCATCTAATATAACATACCAATGTTCAAAGTAAATGATGTAAAGGTGGAATTATTATAGAGCTGGTTGGTTCATAGAGATGGAATACACAAGATTGTTTTCCAATACATTGCATGCATATATTGTGAGATAGAAATTGGGTTTTCTACCCTCAAAGTCTCACGCATCATTCGTTCAACCTCAATCAACCAACGCTCAACATTGCCTTTTGCAAATTCGGGATTAGTGATACGTGTAAACTGGACACACTCTTTCTCCACACTCAACATAGCAGTAATGTCTAAATTGGGTTGAAACGTTAGAGTGTTAATGCCCTCGAAACATTTCTTCAAGAATGGTTGAACTCGAAGAGGATCTTTGGTCTCTGACAAAATTTCCAAAAGCTCATCATTTGAAAGGAAAAAGAACCGTGGGAAGGCTAGTCTCTTTGTTTCAAGGTAGTGGTTTAATCCTTTTTGAACTATATCCAAATTCTCATTGCTCCCCACAAGCTTTGCATGGAGATTAGGCACTATGGTTGCCTGCAACAACAAAGCAATAAGCAATGGACTCAAAATCCACAAAATTGTTCATTAGCATCCAAAATTTGACGCAAGTTCAGCATAGTTTCCTTTGATTATCAAAATATGTTTGAGCGATTTTCTCAAACATACATCCATCATGCAGGTAAATTTTGCAGCATCATCCATAATCTGTCGAAATACTTTGTTGGTGGCATGGAAGAGGGACCCCTCCCGTGGCATTTGCTCCAAAATATCAGGTGAGCCAAAAATTGGTTCCAGATACATCCATGATGCTTGTGCTTTTAGCCACTCCACCAAAATATTTTGTAGTAATGTAACCTATGCAAAATACACTCTCAATTAGTACCTTTAATAATCCTCTGTGATTATACCTTTGATTTTATGGTTAGTGCCACAGCTATTGACAAGATTTGTAGGAGGGAAATGAGCACATGCATGTAATTTGGTGGACTCACTTGTATAAATTACCTATTTGCAAAAGTAAAGAGTATTTCAATGATGCTAACCTATAAATTTCATGCAGTTCTTAGTTAAGGGCTAAACCAAAATCAATGTAATGATCTAAATACATATATAGTTTATGCAAGATAGTTCAAATTTACCGCATTGAGCCATTTATTCAGGTGCTTCTCAAAGGGGGCTGCAAATGGAGATGCCAACATGTTCTGTGTCTTGACAACATGCTCATCCAATAAAAGCTGAGCCTCCTCTATTGGCCCTCCCTTGAGAATATTGCACCCTGTGTTTTTGTAGGTGGACAACTGCATAACCCCAATAGCAACAAGAAGGAGAAAGAAAATATATTATCAGTACGAAAACAGACCAGCAAAACCAAGGTGCACAAACCCAAGCTCAACCCAAACGAACCCAAAACCACTAACAATCACCATAGTTCTCTTTTTCCCTTGCCCAAAAGAAACCTAGGCATTTGTGATTGAATTTGATCTTGTCTTTGTGAAGGTAGACAAAGAAATTAATTACCTCAAAGACCAGAGGTTGCCAATCTTTCTCCATGTTTTCAAGTGACCTCTCAAGCCCATACTCCTTACTTGCAAATTCACTTATTTCCTCCAATTTCAAGATATGCTCATCTACCTAGCCAACTCCAAGTTTTCCCCAATCTAGTTCAATTTGCAGAAGTTCCACATTTGAAATGAGCCAAAGAAAATACCCAAGCTTGAAAGATGTGATAGTCTCGACTTTCATGCAACTTGATAGACATGCTTTCCACCTAGAACATAAAGGAAACAGGATGGGCGAGAAACTATAAGTGCCTAATGAGTTTGTAGAAGCAGTAGTGCAATGTGAGATAGTAGCATGCCCAACACATGCAGTCCTGAGGCTCCCTAAGAAAGTTAGGAGGAAAAGAACATACTTGGAGTCTCAACAATTGTTGGAAACAAGTGGCATCATCATTCCTGACCTCAAATCCTACAATTTCTGAAATTGTTTTGAAATGCCGTGCACGTAAACCTGTCAGGGAGCAAAAAAAAACTAAAGAATCAGTTACTACTCCATAATCCAATATGGTTGGTTATTCACATGTGCATTGCCAAGGAGAATTTCATACTTCATTTTGGACATATCTAAGGAGCTTTCTTTGACCTGTTGCCTGCAATGCAGCACTGCACCATTTTCTGTAAAGCAATCCCTTTTGTGTATAATGTCCATCATGGAGCATTCAAAGTTCACAGAAAAATACCCAACCTTGGTTGCATAGGCAACGGAAAAGAGGAAGGGTGTCTTTGAAACGATCAATGGATCCCTTCAAAGCTGTTGCCACCTTACAAGCCTCAGGTGACTTTTCCTCAAATGCCCGCACCAGTTTGAATACCACTCTGAACCAAGTCATTACCTGCAAAAAAAAACCTTGCAGCAATCAGTTTTTGCCATTGCAACAGCTTTAGCTCTAATCTGTAAAATTCTGAAAAAGCCCATTTTTCTCTCAAAGTCAATTATTCCCAACCAGAAAGTAAGTCCTATTTAAGGTGGCAACCAGGATTCAAAGAAGGACAAGGAAAAAAAAAGGATGTAGATTGAGAGTCTCAAATTACAGCAATATTAGGTAAGGAAGTCCACCCACCTCTCCTTCTATTTTTTCTGTGTCAAGTGAATTCAATTGTGCAGTCATCCAAATTTCCTCATTAGTCTTGAAAAGGTCAGCAATGGTCCAAAGTTTGTAGAAAGGATCCAACTGAGATGATAGAATCTGAATTTGTGGAAACTTCGTCAGTGGCATTCCAAATAACAATTCCTCAGCATTGATACTTTCTGCTGTATCAACCGCTTGTTCCAAGCCTTTAAACAATTCCTGTCAGGTTTAAAGAAGTGAGTACCTATTGGTCTCAACAAAGCATGAGGCTCAAAACCTCAACATCACAACAAGATATATTATACTCTGAATGCAAAGAAATTAAAAAGTAGAATCATGTAAGATCAAAATTATGTCCAATGCTCTGCTGATTCCCACATTGCTGGAGATGGCATTGTTATCATACCCGAACTTCCTTTGAAATTGGGACACTTTTCTCAATATCTCCATATGCCTCGAGCTTCTTTATCCTAACTTCATAGCTGTTCTCACACAGGCATCATTTTTGATAAGTTGGGTTATTGCACTTCTTACACAGGCAATTTTGTCTCCAGATTTTCTTTCCCTAACACTTCAAAGCAAGAACCTTCACTCCACAAACAAATTCTTTCTCCACAACTTTAAAACCATGCTTGGAAAATTTGAAAACAAGAATGTCTGTTGCAAGTTGAATGTACTAACTCCTCCAGGATGGTTGCAAATCCAATACACTTCTTTTTCAATGCAGCTTCATATATGTCATATACATCTTGAATACGCTTCTGATGAACTTGAATAACAACTCGCACTCTTTTAGGCCATTCCATCGCACATATAATCACATTAAAATCATCATCTGCTATTGGGTATTGGAGCTCCTCTAGCCAGGCCTCTTTAATTTTGTTATCAGCTGTTGTTTTCTCAAGAATCGCCATTTCATTAGGGGCTGCAAACATAAACCTACATTACAAAAAAGATAAAACAAGATTTCAGTTTGTACCCCAAAAGGATTAAATGACCCAGGGAACTATCAATTTGGGTTCTTAATTCAAACAATAATCTGTCTTTAAAAGCTGATCAGTTCCAACTCCTAATCAAGAATAAATCTATTTCTTTCCAATAAGACCCAGGACTATTTTGGTATACTATTCTTCATGGCTATGGAGATTATTCAAACTCAAACATTGTGTCTTCATTACTGTTGCACTTTCAAGTTGCAGGCGTTTTGTCCAGAGCAGGAATTTTACTTTCGGAGGGAAGTAGCCTCCTCAGAATTGGTGGGTACATTTGCTAAAGTGTCAGCAATTTTTTCATATCGGCTCACAACCTCCTTACTTGACTTGATCATTGCAGCCATAACCTACTGCATAGTGCATTACTTCATTCCTTAGCACTAGCAATTGAGAAGAACTGCCCAATCTATTATCTATTGAGCAGCAACAGTTAACATGTTTTATCTCTGTGTATTGAATCAACACTCTAGTGAAAATAGTGCATAGATAGTACCCCTGGGTATACAAGCTCTTACATTTGTAATGCCATGGAAGAAACAATGGAGAAGAGATAAAGGTAAAAGAGGGGCTACCTGTGATTTGAGGCAAGTGCAGACATATTCAGCTCGGTCAATAAAAGTTTGCTTGAAATCAAAGACCATTACCCGAACAAGATTGCAATCAATCACATTTTGAGTTCTCACTTGTGCTTCCAACACTCTTGCATGATACTCATTGATTTGCTCACTATAATCAGCAAGTGGTTTTTCCATCATCCCAAACTCCTTGATGTATTGATTGACATCAAGGTGAAACAAGTCCATGAAACTGTCATATTGGGACATTATCTTTCTTGGTCCATCCACATTTGAACGCACCACCTGGGGTCCAGTTTGCAATGTATTTTGACTCTAAGAACAGATCTTAAAATTATCCATTTAGTACCTGTAACTGGGGCTACTGAGCCTCAGTTTTGTCAAAATTGAGGACCAAATCAAAAGTGAGGATGAAAACAGAACACATGAATAAAATATGGGACCAAACTTCTTTTCTCACCTTAATTGGTCCCCATAGGATTTTAGTTTTCAGTTTCAGGTTTGCCTTACCTACAGCCTCAATGGTGCCTATACTCTTCCCTCAATCACGTCTTGTTACAATCAGATCTTTGAAGATCTTGTGTGGTGATATCGAGTTTCAGTAAATGGTACCCAATTTCACTCACTTTCCGGTTGCACTCCCAATTGGGGTTGAAACTTGAAACAAGACAAGGTGATTTTACAAATAATTTTGTTGGGCCTGCCGTTCCTGGTAGAGACATTGAGATGCGCCCAGAAACGGGTCAAAAATTGGTATCCCTACATGCTAGGGTTTGTGGAGTCCACTATGGAAACATTTCCTACATAATCAAAGGCTTCACCATGCTAACCACCTTGTGTTTCCAATTTCATATGTCGAAATATATCATCCTAATGGATGCCATTTAAGGGCAGAGCCCCTATGTGTCAAGCTACTTGTTGTATCAACAATTTCTCAAGAACATGTGGATAAACCCACTTGGTTGATCACACATGTTCTTTTCTACATCTCCTGAATCATCCAACCTGGAGAATCTCCCATGTAAGTAATGCTCCTCCTCTCTTGTACCTTGTTCAACTTCTTTTGATGACTCTAGCAACCTCTGGAACTGCGGGAACACTTAGCGTAGGGTTCAGGGTCGGGGAAGCTCCGTGTGGGGACTAAGATTGCATGACCCAAAAAAGGCAAGATTGTTGGTTGAGAAAGAGCACCTGCCTGATGACATCTTTCGCCACGAGTAGCATTTCATCTGCGTGAAGCATGTGAGGGAGGATACGCTTTGAGGGCTCCAGCAGCTCTTGATCCGCTCTTAATATTCCCGCACCTTCAGTCACAGAATACTCCACGATTTGTAGTAGTAGATCCTCCAGATCTTGCGATGTCGGCACCACACTGCCATATGATGAACAACCCATTTTGTTTAGCTCAAAAACAAACAGAGTGCTCTCTCCTCTCTTTCCCTTGGGACTTGGGGAGGGAGACCCCGGCGCTCAAGATTGCTGACTGGAGTTCTTGATCCATTCAACGCCTATTGCAGCGTCGATCATCTCTCGAACGGCAAACATCTAGCATGTCACCTGCTGGAATAACCCCATTTGCAAAGATGACCACTGGTCTGTGACTACCGTAGCCACTTGCTTGTTGCTTCCTGCATTTTCTGATGAGATTGATCCTCTGAGAGAGCATAGAAAGCATGCGCAACTTCGTTGAGAAATACTTAAAACTTAAATGGCAACAGCCATCTCTACCCTAGAATCCATGGCATGAATATAATCCATTTCTGTTTGGAGACAGATTCCAACGACGTGGTTTGCTCCACAGCTGTTAGAATGACGATGATGTTTTGACGAGATTTGCACTTTGATGAGGGTTGCGGTATCGTGGAGATGAGGAGCTCTGTTGTTGTACCTGAATCGTCCGTCGTCATTTATGAGTTTGACAACGAAGGGAGGAGCTTTGTTGTCTTTGGATGTTTTGGTGAGAATCACAGGCATCCCAAACAATTGCTTAAATTTTGCAAGGCTTGGACCAATTGATGGAGGTGCATCGGGAGGAAGATTGAACTCCTCGTACATAGCAATGAACCTGCAAAATCCACAAGAATGCCGCAGCATTTTATTGTTGCTTTGTTTTAGTCTAGGTTTTAGTACACACTTCAGCTTCAAGCTTGAAGGTTTGTGTAGTACGCATGCGACTGAAGCGGAAGCTGTGGGATTTCAACAGAAGACAAGGCTGGGTGGGTGGAATCATTATCTGGCATTTCAACAGAAGACAAGGCTGGGTGGGTAAAATCATTATCTGTCGTGATTTCTTGTGAGGTTTGAAAGTTCTTCAACCTGATGAAGCTCGTGATTGACTCCTCGACTAACTGGCGGATCTGAATAGCCATAAGGGTTGCCATAGCGTTGTAAAATCCGACCATATCCATCTCCACAGGGATTGCGTACTTGAATTTACCCGCGACTAACGGAATCCACTCCCTCAGAATAGATTCTCTGCGAACAACAAAACAAAAAATAATTCTATACTGAATCGGTTCCGATGCTGCTGGTGCAATCCAAAATTCTTCGCGCCCTAAAGTTTTCACTTCGCTGCATGCCGGAGCAAGATTTGTACAAATTTATGTACAGCACGTTCTGGATTTTGGCAAACCGTGTGTGTAGGCTGCTTCTGTATCTATCTTCTTTCAAGATTCAATCAATTAATTGAAGCGTCACTTCTTCAACACGAGAAAATCCCATCATTCTTTGTGGTATAAATTCCAGCATTGAGGTTGGAATCGAAAATTGCCCACCTCATATCATCAGACAATTTCTTTTCTCGTTCAACGAGCCAGTGAATATCATGCGGCATCCTTGCAACGTTCTCAGGAATGGCAACGTCAAGCACGAGCTTATGTCCGTATGTTTTCACCCAAAGCTCCTGAACTTCGAGCGCATGAGGTACTAGACGGTACATGATTCCAGCCAAGGAACCTGACGAGTCCCTGACTGCATCTCGCCATTCTTGACTCAAGATTTGAACGGTTGTCGGAATCCCAATAAACCCCGTCGTAACGGCTTGCAAAACTCCCTGAAGCTCTTTTAATCCGAGCCTTTCTTGCTCCCCTTCATCCTGCACAAAATCATCAGGATCTACCGGACGATGCTCTGAAAGAATCTCAAGGTTTGTAGAGAGATTGCACAATAGAGACGAGGACCTCAGGTAGATTAGAACCTGCAGAATATAGTCTACAATGGCTTTACGCATGCTTTGTAAGTAAACATCGTTGATTTCAACTGCAACATGCACCATAGTCTCGTGGTAGCAGACCTCCGACACCATATGCCGAGCTCGAGAACCCACTAATCGCGTCGCTCGAGTCAACCATGCTTCCCGTAACGGTGTTATATACGATTCTCCTACTCCGTAGTCTAAGTAATATCGGTACTTCAGGAGGGTATCGGCCGCTTTCAGAATGTCCTCTGGGTTCGGAGTTGAGGCTGGGATCACTCGGGCAGTTAATCGGCTTCGTGGACTTCGCGCCACAGACGGAGCAGGATAGTATTTCACCACTTTTTCCTCCACCAACTGTTTCTTGTGCTTTATCTTTGCTGGTATATGGAAAACGTCGAGTGGTAGAATGTTTTCGGGTCTCCTCTTCACATCATATTAAGATACTCAGATCAGGGATACCGACAATGAATATGATCCTTCGCATTTAGTGCAATTCCTCTTCTGTAAGCCAAGTTTTCTGCTCTATGAAATCTAAACCGTGAGGAGGAGGAGGCTGAGGATCTGTTGATTGACTGAATAACTGAAGGGAAAGCAGACTACACGCATGCGGCTATCGATCTGATTGTGACCAGTTTGTTGTAGTACCTGATCTGCACTTGACGAGGTGGCTGGCTTCTCTGACACGTCCATGAGAACGGCAGCTGCATCGTCACTCAGAACTTCGTTTCGTTTGGGTTCTCGAGTCTTGCTAAGAGCGACCTTGGTCAACGTCGGGGAACCTCCCACAAGCGCATCTCTTGCTTCCGATGAGAGACTTTGTTTCTTCAACGGAGGATTCGGGGGTGAAAAATCAAAGGGACGCTCGATCGATCCGTATTTCTCGAGATTCTTCCTAGGATTCAAGAAATCTTGCATCTTCCATTTTAGATGGTAATCCATGGGCGTCTCTAAATGATCAAGACGTGAGCGATCAATTTGCCTACTCGCTCTGTGCACCTGAGCAGGCATTGTACCGAACACTCCTGCTGCAGGCCTACACAAGGATACCAGCGACGTGATGAGCATCAGAAACCATTCAGAGCTCAAAACAATGCACAAATCCACAACATTCTGTGCTCAACCAACTACTCGGCTCTTGATCATGAAGGCAGAGGGATCACTAATCCTGCATGATCCTTCGTCCTTCATGATCCCTGGTGATACTTCATGACCCTTCTTGACTTCATTCAAGATTCTTTCACAAAGTGGTTTTTGCAAAAATCAATAACACAATCTGCATACAAATACGTCTAAAGGCCAAGAATAGCAGAAAATGGAAAGAGGACAATATATTAAATGCAAAAATGTGTGAAAGTACGTGTAGAAAAATGCAATTCTGTTGCATGGTGATCGATTGTATTTTTCCTTGTCCATCATGGAAGGTATTGAATTTGTGAACAGTGATTCATAACTCATTATGGGTGACAATTCACTTGGGTTCACAATCCCTTGTTCCTGCATCACAACTCTTAATTCAAAACTTAAAGTTAAACCCTAAACCAGTCTGCTCAGCTATGGCAAGCTCGAACCTGCACAGCTATGGCAAGTCATATTCGTTCAAATTCATTCAATCTATCAAACCAATCTACTTAGCTATGGCAAGCTTCAAGCTGCACAGCTGTGGCATGTCTAATTAGTAAAAATTATTTCAACCTATCAAGCCAATCTGCTCAGGTATGGCAAGTTCCAAGCTGCACGGTGTGGCATTTCATATTAGTACATAGTATGAGAGCAAAGATTTGCAGACCAATTTTCGTTTCTTCATAGCCTTGTCAAGTGATGAGAAGTAATCTGTTGCTTGTTCCTGATTCCACCACATGCACAATACCCAAACATTGATGACCAGTGATCAATTGCATGTAAGGATACAACTACTTGGAAGTTTATTTGTGTAGTAGATACACACCTACCAACTTGGGTCTGTCTCAGGCTCCTCATTCTTTAACTTTTGACATCAAATATTCCATGATATGCTTTTTGATCCTCCATCCAGAGTTTTGCCAAAGTTTTGTATCAGTCTCTCTATTGTTTTGCTAACGTTCTATATGCAAACAAGTGCAGTTGAATGTCATGAGTGGTATTTGCTTGTGCAGAAAGAGTTTGGATACTGAGAAATATTAAGAAAGATGGACTTGCAAGAGATTTACCATTGGCTTCTCCCCAACAGTGGGGACAACCTGGTCAGATGCTTCAGATTTGGTGGCTTCTTCTTTGGCAGCCAGCTCATCGGAATTTTGGGCTGCTTTCAGAGCCAATATTTCTCTGAGGCTAGGAGGTCGCTCTGACATGCATGGAGAAACTTTTTTTTAAAAGATTGTGTCTCTTAAAGCTCACTAGAGGATTGGTGAGGAAATCTCAGTGATTGCTCTTGGGAACACAATAGTTACGATAGAAAAAACTCTCACCAGTTAGGGAAGTCCGCCGGGTGGTCATGTTTGCTTGCAGAATTAGAGATCTAACTCCAACATCTAGGTCAAGAATGTCTTCCTGTGATGTAGAGGGGATTGATCAAGTTCAGACTCAGCATATATAAAAATATTGCCACCTTTCTGAACCATAATTAAGTCTTGTGCAAAGGTCAATTGTCCTGTCATTGGATTTGGAGCTTCTTGCAGGTATTATCTGCATGACTGAAAAAGGGGTTCCAATGATTGCTGATTGACCCAAGTGCATTGAGTAACTCTTGAAAACAAGAAATTTCTATTGTGATTTCATTTGGGAAACCCTAATTTTCTAAAGCTCTTGAAGATGAGTAATTGAAATTTCTCTCTTAATCCATAGCCAAGTTGTCATTAGGATTCCAGTCATCTGCGCTCACTTATCAAACCTGAGTACAGATCCTTGACTGCATAAGGTAGGTCTATAAGCCTTGCACACAACACGCAGCTTAAATCTGATACCACATGACATTTGTAAATGTGCATAGAATTCTGAACTGTGCTCTTTATCATAAAAAGTCTAGCTTCCCTTGCACACAGAGATTGAAAACATCACTGACAAAAGCTTGTATATGATACAATTCCTTTACTGTGTCAGAAATTTTTTTGCACACAAACTACCTGCTCTGTATCAATTCAGAAGCCCTTTGAAAAAAATGAGTGCACTCTAGCATTCAAACAGAACTCAAGTTTGACTCTTGCATTTCACAGCCTTTAAAATCTATGAAATTCTAATTTCCCAGTAGGAGGAACTTTTCTCTGAGCAGCTCATGACACAAGCTCAAAAAGCTTGATAAAAGCAAGCAAATCATTAAATCAGATTTGTTGGAAAACAGTAAGTTGAAAACTGTGAAATGTATTTTGTGTTACAGGGTGGTTCAATCCACGTTTACTTACAAAAATCGAAGATGTGGGTGCACATACAAGAAGCTGAATCAATGAGAGAGAAATAGAAGGAAGGGGGGCAGGGAACAGAAAACAGTTTGGAGCACCAAGGGGCACGCCCTACTACTCCACAAAGAATGGCCATGAAGATATAACTACCTTGACCAGCTGAATTTGGGCCACCTTAAACTGTTCTACTAAATCTGTTGATACACATAGATGAATGTATAGATCTGTGATTACATGCTGACTTTTCAATGATTTTTTGTGTTGGGTTCAACAGAATAATGCATCTTATGAGTAACAGCAAAGTATACACAATTTGGGCTTCTCATGACTTAGCAATACCAGTGATGATCAATTGACAAAATAGTAATATATTTAAAAGTTTGAGCTCTGTGCTGCTGCCCACTACCAGTGACAATCAACTATTTTTTTCTCCTTATGTTTTCATATGAGTTTCAGTAACTCATCATTATTTATGTCAATGTCAAATTTATATTAAATTAATATACATTTCACGGACATGAAAAATCACATGTTAATATGTTTTTTCATATCTATGTTGGTGGATAGGAAAAAGAGAGTGAGGCAGTTATAAAATGGACCTAGTTATTAGGAAAGGTGAAAGATATTATTAAGAAAGTTACTAGAAAAAGGAAGTAGTTATTAAGAAAGTAATGAAATAGTTATGCTTGAAAATGATTTTTGGAATGGTCCATGGACAACCATACAAAGGATTCCCCAAATTCCTCCATATACCAATTCTGATGATTATTTGTCATTGGAATTACGTATAGATATCTTATTAAAAGATAATTAGTTACCAACAATTGATAATCCATGATCATATACATTTTTGAAATGAAATTGTTTATATTTCTATTCATTTTGACTTACTAAAACATTACCCATTTTGGCACTCTTGATTTTTATTTTTTGCCCTTCTTTCTCTCAAATTTTTTTTCCCCTAGCCTTTCCAAATCTCCCAACATCTTTCCTACCATGTTTCCCCAAGAGCTCTTGATTTGGAAATATAAAGTATAAAATATTTTCAACTCTAGTGCCTAGAATGTCCTCCATGTATTTTCGGTGTTCCCTATGGCCCAAAGAAAAAATTGTATTCAACCTAGTGTCCCTAGTGTTTGTAACATGCCTTATTTATGGCCCTATTATTACTTGTTGCCATTTTGTTGTTTCTTGTTGGTATTTTTGTCTTTTTGTTATTCACATATCATCTTTTAGCATCCTTGGTGTTGTCTAGGTGTGTGTTAAATGATAAAAATATCTAAACTAGTTAATGCCATAAGCATCCTAGTAATTAGCTAATTACTAATGATAGACTTACCGTCCCTTACCAAAGGGGTGAAGCTAATGGGATTAAATATTTCATGTTAATGAGGTTGGGTGTAATTCACCCAATCACCTAGGAGATTTCTATGAAGGATTAGAACGGAGACCTATTTTCGTGGGGTTAATGTGAACGTTGTGTGGTTTTTTAAAGGAGGATTAGAGGAGGACTTGGGGGGATTGATCGACTTGTAGTTTGGAATTGTGAGTTATGAAAGCTCTTTCTTTGTTGGAGAGGTGTTGGATGTGTAAAACTAAAGAGGGGAAAGTAATTTGGAAATGTATTGTATTTGTGTGATTTCAATGGAAAATGGTTGAAAAATCTTAATGTGTTTTGTGTGAGTTTATTCTATTAAAGGAGTGAAGGTAGTAATATAGTTTAAGTTTGCATAATGTGTTGTCCCATTGTTTATAGTATTTCTATGTCTCTTCTACAAAAGTATTGATAATACACATATTATAGTTAGTTTCTAAAGTAGAAAGTCACTTGTTGCCACAGGAAGGTCACAACCAATGTATGGTAGTAGGAAAGAAGAATACTTGAAGGTGGAAGTTGGCAGGGTCAATAAGACTGATGTAGATGATAAATAGCAATATCAAAAGTTGTGCAATGGTTGCAAATAGTAGGTAGCATTGAAAAGGTTTTCCAAGGACTGTAGCTGATTAGTGCCCATAGAAGGTTTACAAGCACTACAAAGTTTGGATAGCAATTGTGGAAGGTTTACAAACCCACTAGACACCTTTCTAATGTACTCAAGGTACTATAGAATTTTAAAGGGTAGCTACTTCTTAGTTCCTCTTATCTTTCTTGATTGCTTTTTATACCTTGTTTTTTTTACATTACTATAATGACCTATAAATGGAATGGTAGGTCGTACTTAATTAATAGACCCTACCTTTTTCTTCTTTTCTTTGCATAAGGTCTTTATTATAACTTGAGTAGTTGTAGTAAAATTAGTAAGTGATAATAGTTTTTTTTATTGGAAGCAAGAAGAAGTTGAACTTGTTCCCTTAGCATTACCTTTTTAGGACAATAATGTTCAAGAGCCACATTTTCACCTTTGTAATAGTGTAGTTTTTTGTCAATCAAATTTAGGTCATCTTTAAACCAAAACACATCACTAATATGAATTTTTATTCGGGATGCCCAAATTTAGAAATGGTCAACATGAGACCTTGGGATGTCTTTTTGGGACCTTGCTTTAACAACAATCATAAAGGTTTAAAGGCTCAAGAAACTTTGGAAATGTTAAACAAGTTGGGTCCTCATTAATTTAAAAAGAAACCAAAGTTGAAAGAGGAAATATATTTTATTGATTCGAAATTTTTTTTTTTTTTTTTTTTTTTTGTTGTTGTTTTCATTGCTTTCCTTTTCCTTTTTGGTAAGTTATATATGACAACAAGTCATTCATCCTCCCATGCATGTATTCAATTAATAATATACATTGGAAAAAAATTACAAACCCTATAACATAATCATGGTCAAGGATGTAGAAAACACAAATGATATAATAGATTTATATTATTTTCAAGGTTGCTTAAATACATTTGATTAATGTAATACAAATGTAGTTTCAACACCTATTATAAAAATAATTAATGAAATTTGAAATTTTTATGTCAAGAATAAAATATTTCTTCAATATTCCAAAAGAGAATGTATTATTCTTCACAATTTTTTCTTTGAAAAAAATAATTTTGAAATTACGAAATTTTTACAAATAATATATTAAATGTCAAAGATGCCAAAGTAATATGGTGATAAATAAAATGTAAATGTTAAAATGATATTCATGTACGATAAATTACACAAAAAAAAGATGGGTGGTTTTTTCTACCAAATCATATTTGCATAAGGGAATAAGAACACCAACTGAGTTTTTAAATACATATAAACTACTAGATCTCATCAAGTCAAGCTCAAGTTTTATGGTAGCCTTTTCATTTTTTATTTTATTTTGTAGTGTCAATAATAATTCTAAAATGTTTCCATAAGTTGCAGGAATATTTTAAATTCAGTAATAAGAAATCACTAATCCTTATAATGTAAATTTATTAGGATTATAATCTTGAGCGATGACATTTGTAATGGGGACAATGTTGGTCGTACGCCCATATAATCAATGATCCAAATTATAATTATAATTAATGAATCTCCATAAAATGAATTAATGAAAATAACAAAAACTTGATCCATCATGAGCACATAGAATTGATTATAGAAATATCATTGATTTTGTCATAAAACATGCACAAAGTTATTTTAGTTCATTTATTCATATTATGCACACAATTTTGTAACAATGATCAAATGACATATTGTATGTATAATGTCTTGTAAACACCCATATATATCTTTATTCAATTTTGAATTTATTATAAAAATGTCAAATGTGAATTTCAAAATAATAATTTTCACAACTATACATGTTTAAACAATATTTCATCACTTTTCTTTTGTATTACTACATCTTCAAATTTATTTATTTTTGTTTCATCTTGTTTAAATAATTTGAAAAATGTCATATATGTAAGTTTAAAATGTTTAGATTTTTTTTCTATTCTAAAAAAATAATACCCACGTCATGTAAAACATGCTTGTCGAGGTTTAAGTGGGTTAGTATCATATGGCTTGTTTCATACAATAATGATTTGATGCATAAAACTTAATCAAATCATCAAAACGCATGAAGAGCATTGAAGAGAATATTGCATCCCACCTTTTTTGGTCCACTAATTGCTTCAATCATTTTTTTCATGTAATGTAAACCTAATGAAGTGAACATCCTTTGTTGTGACATAACACTTTAAATGAATGCAAACCACAATAAAGGTGAATAAAATATGTGCATGTTCAAACATTAAAAAACTATGACAAAAAATGGTCCATCAAAAATCACAATTGACATGATAAAAACATAGTCCTACATGATTCTACTATCTTTATGGTCAACCTTCATTCTTGTTTTGTGTTTCGAACACATTTTCATTAGGTCATTACCAAACTCATAACATGGTTTCACATTTGCTCCTTTTTCCCCATTGTACATGTAATTTCCACATAATAGTTACATAATTGCAAGAAATCACACAAATGGATACAATTTATGATTTATGAAACAAAAAAAATAAATTGAAGAGATTGAGTACCATGAATAGTATTGACATGATTCCATGATGGCTATTCCCACATGTTAAATGCAAATGGATTTTTCCATTCACCTTTTGCATTGGCATTTGCTCCTTTGCTAACAATCTTTTGAATGATGTCAACAAATCCACATGAAGCCTAACTAAACAACATATGTTCATATGTCAATGACGAGAAATGTTGAAACAACCTTGATATTAAATGAATTTCAGCCAAAGGGTAATAATGATATGATGTGATGTGTAACATGCAATAAATTTTGCTTATTTGCACCAAGACTAAAAACATCATGAAAACAAAGAAAAAAACTCCAAATTTAAATTGGTTGATAAAGATTCTAGATTTTGCTTCTCACTAAAAATATTCTGATTGTTTTTTTGTAGGGCATAATGCTTTACTGTCCAACACCAAAACTTCGTGTCAATGTTTGTCATTGACAAGATGTACGAGTTGGACATGAGGAGGTAAAATTCCAAGTTGCTAAAGGAGGCATGGACTATCGGAGCTATTAAATTCTGAGGTCTAATTGCATGTGGTGTTTCAAAAAACACTGACCGAAATTGAAAAATGTCCACCCATGGTCAATGTGACAAACTTCCAAATGCCATATTAGCATCGGAATTAAATTCCGATGGAGTTTCAACATTTGGCAAAATATTCACTGGAATCATTTTGAAAGAGAACATGGCATGCAGATGCCCTGAAAGTGAGGCTCCTATCTCTTGCTACACTAAAGGGGTCTCCTTCAGAATTAAGGTATCCATTATAGGTTTTGAATCTCTATCTCCATAAGGACTTTTAATTCAAGTCCTTTTTTGGGGACTCGATGTTGGTTTTAGTGTCTGATCCATTGGTGTGCACTTACTTAATGTGGAAGATGGAGGGTGTGACCATAATCGGCCCAAGGTCTAGCTCCTTAATGCTAATAGGATGGTTTTCACTTCCGGTTTGTCATCTTGTGGGTGACCTATTGCACCTACTAGATGCTTTGGATTTGGACTTTCTTCCATATCCGGAGGTGTGCCTTGTGATTGCACACCTAGGCTTGGCAACAAATTTTTCCTTCTTACCTCACCTAACAAGTTCTCCTCATATTCATCCTCCTCCTCTAAATCTAGTAGTCAAAAGTTCGGGTCCACTAGAAACCATTTTCGAAGCACTATGTCCACAATTTGTGTTCTTCCAAACTTTGCATATTTGGTGGCATTAGTTTTGTGGGGGCCACCCAAGTCCCACAACTTACTATGAAGGGTGTTGAAGACAATGCCAACCTAGTTGATCAATAATCATCAATAGAATAGCCATTAACTGTCGCAACCCCACTTTGAGGGAGTTGTGAGATTGTCACTCACACTCTCGAAAATGGGAATTGGGAGTCCTCCAAGACTCCCGAAAATTCAGAGTGCGATTGCAGGGGCCAAACACCTTGCATTGAAGGGTTATTTATACTGTTGTAAAGTTCTTGAAGTGTAGATGTCCAAAATGGCCTCGCATGAACCATTTGGACATATGCAACACAAGTTATGGTCAAAAGAAGGGCCGAGAGTCAAACTGGCAATTTGACTCCCGATCACTAAAAGTTGGGAATCGACCCGATTTCGGTGCGTGCAAGTGAAGTGTGAAACACCATTGGAAAGCTCTCTAGGAGAGATACAACTTTGGTTTAAACCTTGTCTCGATCCGAGTTCGGGGCGAGAAGTTATGAGCGTCCAAAGTCCCGGGAGTCCAAACCGGGACAGTTTCGAGACTCCACTTTGGGAGTCCCGGGAAAAAAACCATTTGGATGCAAGTGTGGCAGAAAGCTGCAGAGAATACTATATGGGGGAAGGTGGTGGCTTCCTTCGAATCCGGGCCGTGGTGAGTCAAATGAGTCCAAGGTAACCCATGGCTTGTCCCAACACCAAAAGGGTGCAAAATGAGTTCTAACCAACTTGTTAGTTAGATTTGGATGCAGGACCGTGTAATTGAATAAGCTTGTTCCTCTTCCTAGTTTATCCCGGAGCTTTTAGCACGCCCTTCTCACCCCCTTTAATGTTGGAAGCTGGGAGCATGCTCAAGTCCCAGAAATTTCGCAACTTGAGTGATTTAGCCCAACTTGGGGTTAACTTGGGACTTGGGAGTGCATCATTAATAGTCATTAATAGAATAGCAACCAATAGCCACCAATAGCCACCAATAACCAGTAATAAAATAACCATCAATAGTCACCAATAGAATAACTACTAATAACCATTAATATAATAGTCACAAATAACCATTAATAACCACTAATAACCACCAATAAAATAGGTACCAATAACCATTAATAACCACTTATAACCACCAATAAAATAGGTACCAATAACCATTAATAACCATTAATAGCCTCGATAAAATAACAACCAATAGTCACATATTAGAATCACTTAGGATTGCAAAAAATAATCTTGGGTGAAATAATTTATAATAGACAAAATAAATTTAAAGTGAAATAGCCTACAATAAGCTATAATTGCCAATAATAACATAAGGTGAAACAACTTTCAATAGCCAAAAGTAACTAATAATAGCTTCACAGAATCGAAATATGGCCTAAGATGAAATAACTTAGAATAGCTAGAAGTAATTTATAAGAGCTGCAAGTAGCCTAAAATGAAATAATTTACAATAGCAAAAAATAACATAGAAAAGCCAAAAAAAATTGTAATAATTGAAAATAGATTAAGGTGAAATAAACAAAAATAGCCAAAAGTAATTTACCATAACCAAAAGTAGCATAATGTGAAATAGTTAAAAATAGCCAAAAGTAATTGAAAATAACCATAGATTATCATAAATAATGTAGGGCAAAATAATTTCATTAATGAAAAAAGGCATATAATAATTAAAAGTAGCTTAGCATAGGTAGTAATATTATATTAGCAAAAATACTACCCATTATTAAACTTTTTTTTTCAAAAAAATGGTCATTGAAATGTTATTGAATAATGATATTCAATTTTTCTTTTATTCAAATGATTTTAAACTTTCAAAACGAAATAAATGTAATTATGTACATTATTGATTTTTAAAAAAAAGCAAACTCGAATCATTTCATTTGAACAAAATTTCAATAAAATATGAATTTTTAACGTTTATGTTTTTATAATGTTTAAAATGAAGTATTTGATAAATAAAATGTAATGTAACATATTATCACAACAAGTGGGGTGGCTTGATGGTAAGGATGTTTACCTCCATTTTAAAGGTCAAGGGATCAAATTTCATAAGTGGTGTTGTGTGTGCCCAACAATGGTAAGTTGACTGAATATTCTATTATTTAGTTTGTTAAAATAGGTGCCTAAATTGATTATGTATCCTACCTACATAGGTTAGGTTTTTAACCTAGTTTAGGTAGTGACACATGTCAATAAATATAAGCTAAAAATCATGAAATTATCAATAATATTATATATAAATAATTTAATTTTAATTGATTTCCATGTTGGGTAGTTAATTAACTAACAAATGAATGGCTTGATAAATTTGTATTTCACTTGAGAGTAACCTTGTTTCACTAAATACTTGTGAAATAATTCATTGTCCATATCAACTAGTCCCCGTTCACTAAGGGGTTAACTAATTTCACTAGGTAAAAATGTCCAAATTCATTCAAAATTTAGTGAAACCCAGAGTGAACTAGAACGCATTTTGGTGTATTGTCATTTAAGCACATGTTGGGCAAAATCTAATGGATGATGTGTTATTAAACGGAGGTTCTAAAGCCAACATTATCAGCAAGGATTTGAGGAAATGATTAAGGTTACATTTCCCCAAGCCCACTCCATATATGTTCTGAATGATGGATCAAAGTTTGATGAAGGTAGTGGCAATCATTTGGGATTTTAAAATACACCTACATGGAATTCCATACATTGCCATTTTCACTGTTATGCGGAACAATGTATTGGATGGCAATTATTCCATGTTCTTTGGCCAACCTTGGCTTAGGAATGCCAAGGTGATTTGCAATTGGGGGAAGAACCTAATCACCATAAAAGGCAATGGAACGAGTTAAATGATTCTAGTAACCAAACACTTGGATGCTAATACCAACAATTAGAAATTTTTTTCTCGTATGATTTTGCTAATGGCATCATAGATGAAAAGGAGGAAATTCTCCTCCAATCAAAATTGAAATTGTTCACCATCTGAATGATAACCCTACCAAAACTAGGCACATTAGTGTCTAATGACACCCCAAAAATTGGTTCGAAGGAATTCAAATTTGACTTTCTTCATACCCCAAGGAATATTTCGGTAGATAATGTTCCCGCACAGTTAAAGGTGCAGGACTTAAAAATTGCTAGGTGGACACTTCAAAAAGATGTCCAGATCCTTGACGAATCTGGGAATTATTACCAAACCACAACTAGTGAAGCTCAACGCCAATCTAGACCTTTCAACAACTATAGCAATGGAATCTTTGTTCAAAGAATACAAGGATGTCTTTGCATTGTCCTACAAATATTTCAAATGAATACCTCTCCACATTACTCAACATTAGAGAAAATTGGATACAACAATATCGCCTTTTCATTAGAATTGGTATCGGATGAATCCTAATTATGCAATTGTGGTGAAATAAAATCTAGACAAGCTCTTAACTACAAGTTTCATTGCTTTGGTAAAAGAAGCAATTTGGCTTTTGCCCATTGTGGTGGTTGCTAAGAAAAATGGTAAGTTACACATTTGCGTCAATTTTAGGAGATTAAATGTAACCATGAAAAAGGATTCGTACCCTTTTTTATTTACTGAATAGGTCTTGGATATGGTAGTTGGGCACAAAGTCTATTAATTTTTGGATGGATTTTCCAATTATCATCAAATCATGATAGCATTGGAGGATTGATACAAAACAGCCTTCATCATCAAATGGGGTTCATTCATATGGCTAGTCATGCCCTTCAAATTAAATTTCAAGGAATATTTTTGTGTGTTCATGAAATTATTTTTAGATGATTTTAATGTTTTCAATGATTTGAAAACACATCTAGCTAAACTCCAATTGTGTTTTGACAAACGTCAATAATTTGGTACTAACCTCAACCTGGAAAAATGTATGTTTATGGTGTTCTCCGGTGTCATACTTGATTAAATTGTGTCTAAGGAAGGGAAGCTACTGAATCCTAAGAAGATTGCAACCATAATCAACATGTCAGAACCAAAAACCCCCCAAAGACATTCAAGTTTTCAATGGCCTAGCCCAATTTTATTATTGTTTCATCCATAACTTCGCTTTCATCATGGCCCCAATTACAAAATTGTTGTGAAAAATTGAAGTTTTTCAGTGGACTCCCGAATGTCAATAAGCGTGAGAGGCAATCAAGTAGCAATATGTGGATGCACTGATCCTAATTGCACCAAGGTGGGATCCAGAGTTTCATGTCCACATTGATACATCTAAGTTAGCAATTAGCGCTATCTTGGTTCAAAACTTAACTGGAAAATGCGACCAACCAATTTGACACACCCTCACACTCCTTAAAAGACTCAAATGCGAGTCTGAAAGTGAAAACAATGGAAGAAAAAGGAATTGGTGTATGCTCTTTAGCTTGTAGCATTTCGAGGGTAAAGGGGCATGCTAGAACTCTAAGATGAAGATTAGGGCAAGTGACAAGCGAATCGATTATTCACACAGACTTTCACAAACCAAACAACAAGTTGGTTATTGCGTAATTGGAGCACTTTTGGTGCATGAATGAACCACGGGCATACACAGACTCACAAGATTCACCACAGCCCGAACTTGGGGGAAGCCACCACCTTCCCCCTTATAGTATTATCTTTGATTAATCACAAGGGCTACACCCAAATGTCATTTTTTCCTGGGACTCCCAAATTGGGAGTCCTGAAATTCCCAAAATTGGGATTCTTAAAAATTTGGAGGGCCATAACTTTTTGTACAAACCTCCGATTAAGGTGAGGTTTAAAATAAAGTTATAGCCGTTGTTAAATATTTCCAACAATATGTGGCACGCCACCTGCACACACGTATTTCAAGGCAATCTCCAACTTTTATGGCAGGAGTCAAATTGGCAATTTGATTCCCGACCCTTTTTTTGGCCGTAAATTGTGTTTTAAGTACTCAAATGGATCATGCAAGCCCATTTCAGACATCTATGTTTTAATAGCTTTCCAATGGTATAAGGAACTTTTTAATCCAATAATTTTTTACCCTTAAAATACTTCTTTAAAAATTTGGGATTCTAACTCCCAAAGTGGGAATCCACTTGGGAGTGTGTGGGTTCATTCCCTCACATTGCCAGGAGTGCAAATGTGACTCCCAGGTTGCACTTTTGGCCTGCACCTTTCCATGCGTTTACCTTGGTCGCAAGCCCAAGGTTAGGGTTGTGATAGATTGCATACGTGTTTCGATTATTGAACAATGCAAAGAAAAACTACACCACAATCGAAAGGGAAGTTATAGTGATGGTGTATGCTCTTCACAAATACCACCATTATTTATTCAGCAACAAGTTTGATTTTTATGTAGACCATGTGGCCTTCCTTTACTTGGTCAAGAAACCCCATGTTTTTGGTCAGATAACCTAATGGCTTCTATTGTTTTTCGAATATGATTTTTTAGTGGTATTTAAACTTGGAAAATCACACTTAGTTGCAAATGCTCTATCCTAATTACCAACATCCGATGAGCCAAATGGAGTGCTAGATCAAGTTGCTGATGTTCCACTATTCTTACTCCAATTGGCATGTTGTAGGAAATTTATGATTATTTACAAACAAGAGATTTTCCAATTTCATACACCCCGAAACAGAAATGGAAATTGACCTTAAGGGCTTTACCTTATGCATTGCAACAAGGCAAATTGTATAAATAGGGCTAGAACCAAATATTTTGACATTGCCTACACCAAAAAAAAAATTCTGATAATCCTGCAAGAAATGCATGAAGGGGTAGGTGGAGTTCATTTTTTGGTAGATATCATAATCCCAAAAAAATTTCCTATTAAATATTGGTGGCCGACATTTCACAAAGATGTTATGGACCATTGCAAATCATGTGATAATAGCCAACGAACAGGCAATTTGGTCCACATTAATTTAGTTAAATTGATCACAATGTTCCCTATCGAACCTTTCACAAAATGGGGCATTCATTTCATAGGCCCCATCAAACCAACATGATGTTACACAGGTAACTACTATGTTATGGTGGCAACCGATTAAACTACCAAGCGGCTGGAGGCCAAAGCATTGCAAATCAACACGGCAATGGTCATAGCATGATTCCTTTACAAATTTATCATGATGTGATTTAGTTGCCCATTCACACTGGTTAGTGATCAAGGCATGCATTTTATCAATGACGCCATCCAAATCTTGACTACACACTTCTTGTTTAAACATATAACTTCCACTGACTATTACCGACAAGGGAACGCCCAGGCCAAATTAATGAACAAAATCATCGGCCTACTATTAACCAAATTGGTGAATGAAAAGCTCAATGATTGGGACGAACATTTGCGTACAATTTTATTTGCTGATTGGACAACATTCAAGGTCACCATTGGGCATACCCCTTTCCAACTTGTATATGGGCTTCACCCATTAATGCCCACAAAATATTTCCTTCCTTCGAAAAATAATCCAATGGATCACATTTAGGTATGTGTTCTATCCAACCAAATAGCTCACTTAGAAGAGATAAAGGAATCTCACCAAGTTGGTACTGAAACAACAACAAAATGATAATCCAACCTTGCAAAATGGGCACACCAACACTACAAACAAAAATCATTTGCCCTCGTTGACCATGTCCTATGGTTTTCAAAATCTAGAAAAAATGCACCACGAAAAATTCAAACAATAATGATTTGAGCTGTACTGAATTTAATATTATCTCCCCAACAACATTATTTTGTTAGTCACACTAAACAAATTCAACCCACACCCCATCCTTTTAAGTGTAAACAAGTTCAAGCATTACCAACTTTCTATGGTTTGCTAAGGACAAGAAATGGGGTTAGTAAGGGGGAGAGATCCCGATGAACAATCGGAATGGGACAAGGACAACTAGCCAAAAGTGGAGGTTGACACACAATCGAAAGCAGATGATCAACCAAAACAATTTTTTAACAATGAACCAGAAGTAAACAGTCATTTAGTTATAGCTCCATTGAAACAATTCTTTGACAATGAACCATAATTTAATGAGGTTCAAGTTAATCTAGAAATGGGTCATATAGATATGGTTTCACTGAAAAAAATCTTCAATCTGAAATTGGAAAGGAGTGAGGATTTGGTTATTCTAAAAATGAATATTACAAATCCAGTTACATCCTTCATGTACCCGAAATTGAAAGTGACAAATCCTTCATTTGAAAAAATATGCGAACAAACTGCAGATGGGACAGAGGACAATGAAACATGGTGGGGGAAAAACCAGGCTAAGTGTTACGTGGTACAAGTAATGTACTTGGAAACATTGCAAAAAACCATGGGAATACTAAGAATTGAACCCAAAAAATTGCACATTGGAGCCATGTACATCGGAGTTGACGAATCGGACACCATCGGATTCGATAAAATGTGTGTCAATAACAAAGAAACAATTATCAATAACTATGATATAAAATTAGTTCCAAAGATCCAAGGTCAAATAATTAATTATGAAAACAACGTTACCCAAAAATGGTCACAGAAAAACATTTATCAAAAGCCATTACAAAAAAATGATTACTAACAATAGCCGTTACAACCAAAAGGGGTGTAATTATTTTTAATGATTATTCAAAAAAGGTCAAAATTGTTGCCAACGGTCACCAAACCGTTACGAAAAGGCCATCAACTCTCAAAGTGCTTTCCTATTTAAGTACTTCCATTATTCATGTGCCTCCTGCTAGTTTTTTGTTTTGTTATGTTATTAGTATTGTCAAGTGTTCATTTCCTCTTTTATTATGCCCCTTGTCATATTTGTTGCCTTTCACATCCGGTGTAGTGTTGCTTTCATTTTTTTATTATCATGAGAGGAAGCGTGAGTAAGGAAAGGGTAAAACAGATGTTGAGGGACCAATTGTCAAGAAAGGAAGAGCCAAATTCTGAACGGGAATTAACCTTACACAAGACAAACCAACGAGAGAAATAAATAGTGTCCATTTTCGATAAAAAGGTCATTTTTACTGAAATGGACAAATTGTAGAGGTGGATTGATGCACCTCCAAACTCCTTGATAGACTCAACTGCGAATCCAAATGTGAAACAAAGGAAGGATAAAAAGTTAGGGTACGCTCCCTAGTTCACAACACTTTAGGGGTAGAGTGGCGTGCTAGAGCTCTAAGATGGGGACTAAGACAAGCAACAAGTAGGTCAATTATTCACATGGACCTGCACAAACCAAACAACAAGTTGATTAGTGCCTAATTGGAGCACTTTTGGTGCACGGACGGAACCACGGGCAAACACAGACTTATAATACTCGCCAGATGACACCAAGATAGATGCACAATTCCTCTGATAAAACAATGGAAATGAATCTTGTACCTTCCTATGTTGCTCAACAGAATGTGCTTCATGATGATCATGGTCACATTGTGCTGATGGGTGGGTGATGAAGAATATGTTTTGTGAATTCTAGAGGAACTTGCCCAGTCCCACAAGCCTCAACACCAATTGTTGTCAATGTTACAAATCAAATAGAGAAAATCAGATGGCATTAACCCCTAAAGCTCAGGATGGACCAATTTGGTCTGCTTTAGGTGTATTTTTGTCTTTCTCTGATGTCGAGGGGTTAAACTTCCTTCATGTCATGCCTAAAAGGAGTAGCACAAAGAGCAAAAAAAACACCCTAGTCCTGGGTGATCAGACACCAACTCAGAATGCATAAAACAACTGTAGCATCTATGTCTCACCCTTTTGTGTCTTGTATGTCACTGAAGAAGCAGTGCTAACCTCAAATACTGCTATGGCACATGTACTCCTTGCCATGGAGACACCTCAGCATTTGTACAATTACCTTTGACATCACAATATAGAAATGCATCAATTTTTTTGTGATGTTCCAGGTGGTTAATTTACTTGATTCATCAAGTGACCACCATAGCACATTGAGGCTTTGATATGATGTCTCATGCAATTGTGATAATTTTGGAACCTCTATAGATCAAAATAATTTGTAGTGTTGTTGTTGGTACTTGGTACCATGTTTTATGTGTCATTAAGTGATGATTTTTTTTCAACTTGGGATTTATAAACTTGTAATTTAATATTTGTATTTGATTATACTTGACTTAGCCTTAGCCTTTGATTAATGATGTTTTAGTGATGAATTTAAGACCTCTTCAAATTAAATTTGTCTATTGTTGGTTACTTTACATGATTTATCAAATAAGTGTTTTTTTTCAACTTGGATCTACTTGCACAAATTAATTTTATTAATTTTATGCTTGACAACCTTTGCTTATTATCAATGATGCATTAGTGATGAATATAAGACCTTTTCAAATCAAAGTTGTCATAATAATTTTTGCTAGTTATTATATATGACTCATGAAGTGATGGTTTTTTTTTCCAACTTGGGATCTACATGTGTAAATGAATGTTATTAATTTTATGCCTATGATAATATTAATAATATTAAAATTTTCCAACTATTGACTTGCTTGTAATCTACATTGTCATAACCTTGAATTTTTGTAAATTGTCCTTTTGTTGGCAATAATTAAATTGTTGAAACATAACATGTCAATTATTCACCTTATTGAACATGAACTCAAGTTATGTGTTTTGACGTCATAAATATTGAAAAAAATCATTTGAATAAAAATGAAAATCATACCAATTTCTCAAACATCAATTTGTTCTTTCCAAATTCAGGGGGCATATTCATCAATATTTCCAATTATGTCATGGCACCTATTCATTGTTTAATCTTGTATCAAATAACTTTCCATCATGTTTCCTTCGATGTTTTACAGTTAAACACGATGTTTTACAAGGGGCCAAGAAACCTTACTTCTTGCACCAAGTGAATCAACAAATGAACTTGAAAAAAAGGATGTAGGCAAATGCATCTCCAATAAGGTAAAAACCATATACATTATTGGACTTGGGGAACCCACCACCTTCCCCCTTATTATTGCTTGGCCACAAGGCTTGCACCCAAATGTCATTTTTTCCTAAGATTCCCAAGTTGGGAGCCCCAAAATTCTCGAAATTGGGATTCTTGTAGCTTTGGATGCCCATAACTTCTTGTGAAGACTCCAATTGAAGTGAGGTTTAAAATAAAGTTGTAGTCCTCCTCGACGGATTTCCAACGATATGTGGCATGCCACCTGCACGCAAGTAAATCAAAGATATTCCTAACTTTTAGTGGTTGGAAGTCAAATTGACAATTTGACTTCCGACCCTCCTTTTGGCCATAACTTATGTTTAAAATACCTAAATGGGTCATGTGAATGCATTTTAGACATTTGCGTTCTAAGAGCTTTTCTAATGATAAAAAGGAACTTTTCAATCCAATGAGTTTTGACCCTTACAATTACCCTCTGAAAATTTGGGAGTCCATCGGGATTCTAACTCCCAAAGTGGGAATTCGCATGGGAGTGTGGGGGTTCATTCCTTCACACATTCCTACATTCTCGAGAGCATGAAATGTGATTCCCGGGCTTCATTCTTGGTTCGCACCTTTGTAGGCCCTTGCCTTAATAGCGAGCCCAAAGCTAAGGTTGCGACATGGATAGATCGTAAAGATGTGGTGTCCCAACCCCACTTTGAGGGAAATGTGAGGTTGCCACTCACACTCCTGAAAATGGGACTTGGGAGTCCTCTGGGACCTCCAAAAACTCAGAGCGTAATTGCAAGGGTCAAAACACCTTGTATCGAGGTGTTCTTAATACCGTTGGAAAGGTCTTCAAATGTAGATGTCCAAATGGCCTTGCATGAGCCATTTGGACATCTATAGTGACGCACTCCCAACTCCTTAAAGGGCTCAAATGTGAGCCCAAGTAGAAAACAATGGAAGAAAGAGGACTCAGAGCACGCTCCCTAGTTCACAACACTTTGAGGGGTAGAGAGGCGTGTTGGAGCTCCGGGATGGGACTAAGAAGAGTTGACAAGCTTCACTCACTCAGACGGGCCTGCACACAACCCACACAAAGTGGTGAGTGCATAGTTGGAACACCCTTGGTGCTAGGATGAGCCACGAGCAACACGGACACACAAGACTCACCACGGCCCAGACTTGGGGGAAGCCACCACCTTCCCCCTTATAGTATACTTTGTAGCTCTCCACCGAGGTTACATCCAAATGGCTATTTTTCCAGGGACTCTCGAATGGGAGTCCCAAAATTGCGCCAAATGGGACTCCCGCGACTTTGGAGCCCCATAACTTTGCGACCGAACCTCGGATTACGATGCGATCTCAAGAAAAGTTGTAGCTCTCGTTGAGAGCTTTTCAATGATATGTGGCACGCCCCCTGCAGCTAAGTAAATTGGGTCAATTCCCAACTTTTTGTGGTCGGGAGTCAAATTGGCAATTCGACTCCCGGCCCTTCTTTTGGCCATAACTTGTGTTTTAGATGTCCAAATGAGTAATGCGAGCCCATTTTAGACATTTACACTCCAAGAGCTTTCCAATGATATAAAGAACGTTACAAGACATTAAGGTTTGACCCCTACAATTGCTCTTTGAAGTTTTGAGAGTCCATTGAGACTCCATCTCCCAAAGTGGGAGTTGGCTTGGGAGTGTGAGTGTTCACTCCTTCATACTCCTTCACACTTTCTAACATTCCCGGGAGTATGTCACGTGACTCCCTGGCTTCCTCTTAGCCCGCACCCTTGCAATGCCTTTGCCTTGACTCTCGGGCTTCCTTCCTCTTGGCCCATAACCTTGCAACTCCTTAGCCTTGGTCGCAAGCCCAAAGCTAGGGTTGCGACACTCTCCCCCACTAGAAGAAGAGGTCAATGTCCTCATTGACATTTAGATTTCCTTTCAACAATTGCAATTGCTTTCTTTTGGATCCTTGGCCATCAAATGTTAACTCCTTGCGGCCGGACCTTGCTTCAAGCTAACTTAGGCATCCCCAAGCTTCCAACACTCTCTTGGCAAATCCAAGGGTGTCTCAACAGAAACCCTTAACCAATGTTTCGTCAAAAGACCTAACTAGCCTAATTGAAAAAGCCCTCATTTGGGAGGCCATTCTTTCTGTCGCGCTCCCAAGTTCCTCGTAGACCCACTTGAGGGTCTAAGTATGTGACAATGCGGAAGGAGTTGGAACTTGGGGCACGATCCCGACTTCTAGCACTAGAGGGGGTGAGAGGGGCGTGCTAGAAGTCCCGGGAAAGACTAGGAAGAATTGACAAGCTTACTCACTCACACGGGCCTGCATGGAACCACACAAAGTGGTTAGAACTCATTCTGGATCCC
>Ga0209611_10000263_pt1 | contig 70952 bp, 59 predicted proteins | sample S1TSphgellanicum_3_FD_187693 | JGI IMG/M metagenome (GOLD analysis project Ga0209611, IMG submission 187693) | Host-associated microbial communities from peat moss isolated from Minnesota, USA - S1T2_Fc - Sphagnum magellanicum MG (SPAdes) (version 2) | ecosystem: Host-associated > Plants > Peat...
CCAAAGGCTTGTGAGCTACTTTGAACCTTTGTAAAACCTCTGGTCCATGTTGAATGTCAGTAGGAACCTCCTTCAAGCTTTCAGTAGCTTGAGCATAAGCTATCTCCTCCTCATCTCCCTTTATCCATTCGTGGCTAGCTTGTTAGATGTAGGAAATGGTGTGTGCTTCCTTGAGCATACAATGGTGAGCCATAGGACTATGGTTCCCATGTAAATCAAGGGGTATGTATCCCAGGTGGTGGCCATCAATCTCCCAATCCACTCGATAGTATGCATGTTCGAACCAGTTGTCAATTGTGAAACCTGGTGGAAACAGGGCCTCTTGCCCAATGAGCACATCATAACTTGTGGCGTTGGTGACTAAACATCTTACATGTAAGCAAAGTTCCTGATTTGTACCTTTATTGAACTTAAGTGCAATCAAATCCGAGCTTTCCCCAAGTACCTCCTCTACGTTCCCACTAGCGGTGCGAATCTGCCACATAGATTTCCGTAGTTTGGAGTCAAGCATGCCCATCTTCTTGGCGAATTGAACTCCAAGAATCACTGGTTGGGCACTTGTGTCAAGAAGTACCACTCTAGGTGTATGTCCTCCCACTTCGATTGCTGATCTAGTATTGTCGACAATGGCAACTCCGGTGGCGATGGAAGTTCTCTCACTAGGCACCACCTTCGGAAATGAGTGAGAGACTTTGTGGAGAGAATGGGTATCCACAACACCTTTGTTGAGTAACAAATCCACAAGTGAGGTGTTCTAAACTCCCTTATGGTATGTGAATGTAGAATCAGAGGTAGGAAAGCCCACTAGTTTAGCCATGTTAGAACTAGTGACCAGATTACGAACGCCACCTCCAACACATGAGCCAATTGAATGTTTCTCCAAGGTGTTGGATGGGACCTCTGTAGCATGTGGATCAGGGATTGGTAGAGGACTTGATGTAGTGTTCAAGGTATTCTTTAAAATTGCAATTATGTCCTTGGTGCTTAGCTTCAAATCTTGAAAACTAAACAATGGTGTACTCACAAGCTTTTGCGCCACTTCATGCATTTAAAGTTGGTATTCCATAAGCTGATCAGTGGAAAATTGTGTGTTTTCCTGATGCACATGTACTCCTGGGACACGAGAATTTGATGCCCTAATAGCTTGTGGTGTAGTAGTCTCCACCCCCCTCACCAACAAGGTGCGTTTTTCTTCCATGTTGAGAGGACGAAAAGATTGTGGCATGACTGCTCGAGCTCCTTTAGCCCCGGTATGAGGACTTGAACTAGATGCGAGTCCATTAGTCTGAATTACCTGCCTGGTGGTAGAAACTTTGGGTGCCACACTAGCTTCTTGTGCTGCGACATAGGAAGGGCAAGAAGAAGCAGCCAATTCTGGTGTGAGACTAGAATTGCGTGGAATGGAAAGAACATACTCTCCAACCATGGCATCGTGTGGAAGGCCATAGAATGACCTAGGGGGTCCCTCTCGTGATCCTGAACCTTGTACAGGTTGGGCATGACTAGCTGGTTGGGAAGACTTGCCTTTTAGATTAGCAAGTTGAGCCTTCAATGATTCGAGTTCATTTTGTAAAGTCTGAACTTGAATTGCATGGGCTTGAAGCACCTCCCTCTTGTCAGCATTGTGCTCCTTCTTCTTAACATTCTTGTTAGAATTACCCTTGGTGGGTAAAGCCTGAGTGGAAGGCTGAAGTGCCTTGACTTTTGGTTGAGGGACAGCGGAAGATGCTAGTAGATTTTGCCGTTGTAATCGGAGTTACTTCCGCTCTGGGAACTTGGCGAAACAGACAGATTCCTGTTGTCCCTCTTTCCCACAATAATCACAAAAGAGATCCTCGGAAGGAATGTTGCACTCATTAGCTTTGTGGGTAGGATTGTCGCAGTAGTTGCAAGAAGGTAGGATGGGTGTAGCCGAGTGCACCGCTTTAGTCCTTGAAGAAGAATGTGATGATCTAGTTGGCGAAGCTGGTGTAGGTTGAAGCCTTGAACGTGATGGAGGCCTCATAGTACTGGCCTCATAGTGTGCATGAGCCAGTTCCAACTTTTCGGAAATGTTGTACACATCCAGCAAAGTGTACGAGTCTCCAAATTCTACAAAGACTCGTTGCAAAACTTGCGCGTGGAACGTTGGAGTACCTTCCAACGAACGAAGATACTGATGGGCAGTTTCCAAGTCGGTGATGCTCTGGGTATCCTCTTTGAGTTTGAGAAGCCTCCTGTAAAGCATTTTGAGGGTTTCATCTTTCTGTCGGGAGAAGGTGGCGAGCTGCAAAATTTTTTCAGAACTTTTGACTAGAAATTCCAGTTCAAGAATTCGAAAGAATTCCCCCATTGGATCAGCAAAAGCTAGCGCATCAGTTGTGGGAGGAATGTTTGTAGTAACAACAATGAGTTGTTGAGGAGAAAGGTTTACTGAGGTAGGTACCGGGTCTAGTTTATTCAGCACAGTCCCGTGATGTGCAATTGTAGCTTGCAATGCAGTTTGAGAGGCGGTGGCGATGGCTATGGCGTATGTTAGATTAGGAATTTGGGTGACACCCAAAATCCTTGCAGAATGTTGCTCGTAGACATCTAGTGCCTCATAATGCACATAACGAGCCAATTGTTTGAATGCAAATGCCTCGGTGTAATTAGCGCCGTACTTGAGCTCCAATTCACAAACCACAGTTGAAAATGTTGCCTTGAACTCCTTCAAAGAAATAGTACCTGGCCTTCCGCTGAATTTTTCAATTCTCCTAGAGGAACTGCTCACCTCCATAGTGTATATGGGTGTTGAAGTCACAGCTTGCAACGGAGTATACGGTGATGGTGCGAAAGTAGGTGCGGCAACAGGCGTAGTCCACTAATGAACCCCTCCAAATGGACTTTGATGAACCGTTGATGTAGTGTAACCTGAGCTTGAATTCCTGGTAGGAGTTGTACTAGACGACGATGGTGTTATAGACACTTGATGGTATCGTCGTGATGCTCGTGAGCTTAAAGAAATTAGCTCAAAAGATTGTGTGTTACTTCGTAGCTGATACCTGGGCTCTAGCCTAGCGGTAGTGCTCTCATCATCCGAGGACATGGTGTTGTCCCATGCCCTAAAATGTTGTGATAGCACACAGCACTAACTACAAAATCCTGATACTACGTACAATTTGAAGAATAAAGTGCGTTGTTGAGAATTACCCGTGACACACAAATATTGCACGGAAGTCAAATAGATGTTGGATGAAAAGGCAGGACGACAAGACATAGGATAACAGGGCGTAGGACAGCAGGGCGCAAGACACAAGACATAGGATGGCAGGCGCGTAGGACGACAAGCACGCAGGACGCAGGACGGTAGGACGTAGGATGGCAAGGCGACAGGACGCAAGGCGCAGGGCGTAGGATCGACGGACGGAAGTCTGTGGACGAACGTCCGATGAACGAAAGTTGGACGAAAGTCCGTGGATGAACGTCCGATGAACGGAAGTCCGTGGACGAACATCCGACGAACGTTTGGTCGATGTAGCGACGATGGCGGCGCTGCCACTCGAAACGTTGCAACGCAACGATGGCCTTGCTGCTGCAACGTAGCGATGGCGTCGCAGCGTTGCGCAGAGATGGTGGAGCTGGCTGCATGACGCTGGTGGAGCTCGCTGCGCGGCGCTGGTCAAGCTTGTTGCAACTTACTGTAGTTCGGAACGCAACGACATTGTGGCGTGCTGCAGTTGGCAACGCAGCAACGCTGCGGCAGGTTGCAACATCGCGGCGCTGCGGCAGTTTGCAGCGTTACGGCAGGTTGCGACGCTGCGGCTGTTTGCAGCGATACGTTAGTTTGCAACGCAACAACGTTGCGGCGCTGCAGGAGGTTGCTGCCGCAGCTTGCAACGTTGCAGCGCTGCGGGAGGTTGCTGCGGCAGCATGCAACGCTGTAGCGCTACGGGAGGTTGCTGCGGTAGCATGTAACGGTGCGGGAGGTTGTTGCGGCGCTACGACAAGTTATAGGTTGCAGCGCTACGGCAGTTAGCAACGTTGCGTCAGCTTGCAACGCAGCGACGCTGCAGTGCTGTGTGCAACGCAGCGACGCTGTAGTGCTGTGTGCAACGCAGCGACGCTGCGGCGCGCTGTGCAGCTTGCAAGGCAGTGTTGTTGCGGCGCTAGCACTGTTGCAGCTCGCAACACAACGTTGTAGCGCTACGCGATGTACGTTGTAGTTCGTGCCACAGCAACAGGCGGTGCTTGGCTACTCTGCAACGATGGCAGTCGCCACCACCACCTTAATTTATTTATTTTTTAAATTTCTTAGACGCCGCAAGAGAGAGAAAGAAAGAAAAAGGGAAGGGGAGCTTTGAAACCTGTTCAAAGATCTCAACTCAGCATGAATGTAACACCCAAGCTCCCTCCCGCAACAACAGTAGTAGCAACTTGTGCTCCCTCCGGCAGCAACAACACCACACTAGTACTAACAACTCAAGAACTTCAAAAGTGCAAGAAATTTGTTGCTTTCAACATGAAGCAACAGGAAATAGAGTTTTTCTAGAATTGAAATGCAAAGCAAGAAAGAAATGAAGTGTTTGTAAACGGTGGCCGTGCAATGGCCGCCGTGAGCATCTAGAAAATCCTAGCTTATGATGGAGGAAACTCCCGACAAAGGAATTTTAGAAAAACTAAAGGAGAAAGAAAGGTGTGGGCCTTTCATACCGTCGTCAACAAACCCTAAGTATTTAATAGCGTATAGTCGCCTAAGACTGTACATCAACCCTAAAACGCACATGGGCATGCACGTAACTGGCCATCATGTATGAGGCCATGTACAGGCATGACAATGGTTTACATTTTCATCAAAATGAACTTGGCCCCACATGTTGGACCATTGAAACCCTAACTATGGCTTATGTTTCCGTCGAAATGCACATGGCCTTGGCTATGGCTTATGTTCCTTTCAAAACACACTTAACTTTAATTATGATTAACATCCTCGTTAAAATGCACCTTGCCCATAAAAACATCCTTAATGTTTTTTCTAAAACATAGACCAAAATCCACTATGCCTTTTAGATAACATAAATCCATTTCACTACAATCCAATGTGTTTGCCCATGATTCACCATAAACTGGTTCGCAACTTCCATTGCATGTGCAATATTAGGTTTTGTGCATACCATGTTGCATGTACATGAGACTTCCAATATCATTTTGAAACAAGATAACCCACATTGCTTCCAAATTTGTTGAACTTTGAGGACCTACATCTTTTGAAAGTTTGTAATTGATCATAAAAAGGAGTTCATATGTACTTTCAGTTCCACACCAAATTGCCTCATTATACTTCCAATGTATTTGCTTTGGTTCGAATAAATTGTTTGGTCTTATCAAACATGATTTATTTGTATCTCCAAGCAATACTAAATCCCATTTAAATCCACCATTGTGAATTTTTTCAAAAAATCATCCTTTTTATCTTTCAACAAAGTCAAGTCATTAAAGGTCAAAATTAAATCATCAACATACAAAATTAAGATCACATAAGAATATTCTTGAACTTTCTTAAAATAAACATTGTGGTCAACAAAGTTCCTTTCAAACTCTTAATATAAGAAATATGCATCAATCTTGCGGTTCCATTCACAAGGAGATTACTTCAAACCATAAAAGGACTTTTAAATCTTCCATATTATTTTCTTTTTACCTTTAACCACAAAACCCTCTAGTTGTTGCATATATATCTCTTCTAAAAGATCTTTAAGAAAGATAATTTTAACATCAATTTGATGCACCTCAAAATCTTTAATGGCTACAACTATAAGCACATCTCAAATTGATTTCATTTGTGCAAAAGGGGAGAAATTTTCTTTGAAATCAATACCTTCAACTTGTGTAAATATTTTGGCCATCAAATGAACCTTATGCCTTGCCATAGAACCATTGGCATTATATTTGATCTTGAAGATTCATTTGCAACTCATTGGTTTGCAACCAAATGGAAGAGGAATAAATATCCAAGTCTTATTGCCTTGTAAAGATTAAAACTCAAAATCCATGGCCTTTTTCCAATGTTGTGAATTTCACCATTCAATGCTTCTAGCAAATAATGGGGCTCATCAACATCAACAAAAACAAAAAAAAAACATGAAGGATTCACATATTCCTCAACCATTATTGGATTTTCTTACACATATTGTGGAAATTTTTTCATCTTCCATCTTTTGTTCTTGATTTTAGAACCGTTCATTTTAATCCAAAATCCAACCTTGAAACCATTGTTTGCCTGTTAAAATTTCCAAATTCATCAAAAATAACATTAAGGTCCAATTTTTTTTAAATGTACCAATATCATAACATAACATCACCCTTTTCTATATTTTTTATCTAATCCTTTCTACCATGTAAACACAAATTTATGAATGTTTATGATGAATCTAAAATTGTAATGGTCTAAAATATGGTACCTATGAAATACTTATGGAAGATTGTATGCACACCAAACCTCTTTTAGTGACATGTTGGAAATTTCCTTAGTAGGGATTCAACTCTAGATATATGCTACAATTGCCTTTATTTTTTCCCAAAATTTATGATCTAACTTCATTTGTTGTAGAATACATTGCACACTTTCAACAAATGTTCTATTCTTCCTTTTAGCTACACTATTCTATTCTAGTGTGTATAGAATGGTTATCTACTTCACAATGCCATTCTCCTTGCAAAATGCATTGAAATTTTTTAAGTTATATTCATTACTATAAAACATGGGATTTTTTGCTACTAGCATTGTGACTAAAATGATTACATAGTCTAAGCCGCAATGTTATTTGTTTGGTTTGATTAATGGGTAAAAACATGGTTAGGTGTTTCAAAAGTGGCATTTGAAAATCCATAATTTAACACTAGCCATTTTTTTGCAGTTTTAACAATTATCAAACCATAAATCCTATAATTATCCCCTATGCTTTTAATCATAAATATTAATAAGCCAACCTGTGAATATCCTTAAACATGTGATTGATAAAAAAATCCTATGCAAAAGATTAAAAACTTTAATGTGAAATAAACTCTCAAAGATAAAACTTATAACAATCACATCATTTAAATTTTTTAAAAATTAAAACAATATTTATTAAGAAATTTTCAATGCACTTCACTAGTAAATTCTTCATTTGATGATGATTTATTTTTAATTTTGACATGACTTTGACATTTTTTTGAGTCCACATTTTTCATTTTCTTCGTATGACATATGTAATGTTGTCATTTCAAAAGTCCATTACGAGTCCATAATCTTTTTAGAATTCATCAAAAAAAATTTATGATGATTCCCATTAAAATCTATGACAACACAAATAATTAAAAAATTGACAATGTTAATTTTGAATATGGCTTTAAATTTTACATTTGTATGTAATCTAGAATTATTACAAGTGTGACAATCCAAACAGTCCCCCTATTCATGTTTTCACCCTAATAATGTCTAATTTGACTAACATGAAAAGTAAGTTTGTCTATTATGACTAAAACAAACTAGCAATTCAATCACATTAGACAATAGGGTAAACACATGGCAAATGTGACACCTACGTGGACTTGGCTAATATGAGTAAAATGATTGAAATTAATCATTTAAGGCTAACTAAATGTGATTATATTGCAACTTTTTAATGATGTGCCAATATAATAATTGAAAGGAAATCATTTACTTTTTAAAATTAAAATGTATGAAAGAAATGAAAAGACCATTGAGTCATCAGGTTTTCAACTTATGTTTTTGAAAATATGTAGTAAATTAAAAATAAAAGGCATCAATGGAAAAATGATAAAATGACATGTGAAAAAATGGAGGATTAAAATTGAAATTTTAATTATACTTTAATTTATTTCATTTAAAATAAATAAAATGACATGAGGAAATGGAACATTGAACAAAAATATTGAATTTATGTTACAACAAATATAATAAAAGACTAGAGTAATCTACATATGTGAAAGTTGGGGAATTATTTTTTGGTCAAAGTAGTTATTCTAAATAAAAAATAAGGTATATAACTCAACTAAATTACACCACATGATGACAAGAAGGCGAAGATAGTTTTTTGAACTTTTTAAATTTATACACCAATGTCCAAGTTTCAAAAATTGAACATATCAATGTCTAGCTCCAAATTAAACTATATAGCAAGGATGGTCTAGCAATGATCAACCATCCTTTGGTTTAGGTGTAAATTCATCATCATTGTCACAACTTGTTGTAGATTCGATTGTATTATCTATTCCATCATCTTCCCTTTCATTAACAACCAAATCTAATGGTGCAACAATATAACCACTTACAATTGTGGCAGGTTGAATGGACTCTCGAATGGAAATAGGAGCTTGTAAACATGTGTAATCATCAATATTGTCAAGTTTAAACATATCAATTTTTGTAAGGTCAACTTGAATAGTTTTAGTTATCCACCTCCCATACGGATCTTTTTGTAATACTACCTTCCACCCCCTTTCTTTCCGGTCATTAGAAAAAAAAAATGTTGTACATGAAAGGGGAAAACAAATGATTGGTCTAAAACATGAATAAAGGATGAAAAGTTTACAAATGTGAAGTCATACTCATTTCATTTCATAGTTGCATTATTCCCAATGTAATTTGCTTTCACCCTATTTCACAACAAGACAACTATGTTGAGCACCCCATAATTTAGTTCCAATATTTCCTCAACCCAACCTACATATTCCAATTTTACACGAATTGGTCTTTGATCATTTGAGCCCAATACACATTCTTGTTCAAAAATCGCCATTACACCATAATCATTTATTATTAAATGTTCTTTGGCATTTGCAACACAAATGAAGTTACCATACGCATAGATGGCTTGATATGACATGGCTTTCAATGTTGGTGGCATAGACATATGCACCATGTCTTTGTTAATTGTGTCCCCATCATTGAGAGTTGATGCAATGGGGTAAGGTCATTTGGGAACATAACAAGATTCCTTGCTTGAGACTAACCTTGAAGTAAGAAGAAATTTCTTTTCTCTTGATTCCAAATCTTAATTTATGTCGAATACCTCTTGCCAATATAACATAATACACCTTAACCTTTACAACTCTTCAAAATTACTAAAGATTCAAATTGCCAATAGAAAAATGTGAAACAATGAAAGGCATTAATCTATAATTAGCACATCAACTTTTGAAAAATTGAATGGTGCGACCTATCTAACACATATTTTAAAAAGAATATGCAACTTGACAATTAAGATGGGTGAAAGTATGATTGGGTGGACCCACTACAAACCACCTCAAAAGACAATAAAGGAACAAAAATTGGTCAAATAATATTCTTGGGCCTTTTTTAAAAATGTTTTCATAATTAAAATGTTTTTTTTGGTCATGTTTATTTATTTCATGGCTATGTATGTAGGGAATATTTGGTCATTTTACCATCATTGATCACAACCCTTGTCATTTGTAAAAATCGATCTTTGAACACCAAGGATGGAGTTTCAGTGTTGGTGGCATAGACCTTATTATGCATTTAATGGTTAGGTCATTCAAGAAAGCTAAAGAAAAAAAAAAGATCACTAAATCCAACAATTTCATTGGCCAATTCATTTTTGTTACATTTAATTACATGCACATTTGTGAGTAGGATTTATAATCCTAATCGAGGTTGAATAAAATGCCATGTGGTGTTTAGTGGCCTATGAATCACATCCCAAGTTGCAAAAACAACTACATTTTCATCTATTTTGAAATGCCATTAAAAAAAATGATATAAGTCCACTTTTCATTTTTACTTTTATTCAAACTGACATTAGTTGCAAATCACAATTGCATATGCAACTACAAACCACTTTTTAATTGTTCTTTATGATCATAAGTTGTTTTACCATGGTGCCACAAAGGATAGTCATATCAATAATTGAAAAAATGGTTGATTTGGACATAAGTTGTAAATGTGTGGGTTGGAATGGACATAATTCCTTGTTGTGTTAACATGCAAAAGAATATTGAAATTTATTGATCTTCGATTAAGATCAATCAAATGTATTCACACCAATTTTTTTGGAACTCTTGATGTAATTATCACTAGAGATTTTTTATTAAGTTTTAGTTAGTTCATGATGTAGGAGTTTTCAAAACTAATGTAAACAACAATGATAGTTTAATTCCACATTTTTGGATGGGAAAAATTAAATGTTATGAATTAAAGCAAATCATGCATCGAAATGATGAACAATTCATTGACATTTTAAATCGATGTATGACAATTTATAGATCTCATTTTGCTCACATATGGACAAATGCATGCACTTAATAATGCATATTAGAAGTTGTTGAAGCTTACTGGATTGACCATAACCCGATATATCTTGCATTCGAACTCCTAGATTAGGTCCACAATACGATCACATAGGTTAAAAAAAAAAATTTCTCTCAAAACTCTTGACAATAATAAGAAGGCAAAAATAATGGTGGGAGGATAATCTCATATTTACATATCTCACTTAACATAACACTTGTAATAATATTCTTGAATGTTAGGGCAGAGACATTACGCGGTTAGCAGCTTGTTTATTTTGTTTGGGTTGATCCTCTCTCTCTCTCTAGAGAGTTCAAAGAGCTTTTGTAGAGCTCCAGTTGCCACACTATGACTGAAAATCCTTCACTTCTTGCTATAGGTGCTGTTTAGTGATAACCCCTGGCCAGTAAATTCATAGATACCTCCTCACTCAAACAAGCGAGGTGATGAACTTTGAAGGTAGCAGACTACCAGTGTAGGCGCCGATTCGCGCTGGCCAACGAATAGGTACACCAGTTAATGCAGAAAATAAAAGAAAAATTGTACAAAGACATGACAATTAATGAAACAACAGACATGGTGAATAAAGTAGGTGGTGAAGAGAAATGGCGCATTCAAGAGACGGAGATTGCGCGTGTAACATAAAGGGCAGTTCGTTACAGGCGCACTTGCAATTTCCCCATGGGCCAGGCAATTTCCTCTTTCCCTTGGAAGTTGGCAGCTGCACACTGGCCTTCTAGCCTACTGCTGCGGCCCTCTGTCGACAAATGGATCGCCGTGTCCATATTAGCAGTGTTTTTTCTTTTGGCGATTTAAGGCGACTTAGGGAATAATTTTTCCAGAAAATGAGAAAAATTTGGTGATTTTTCTGTAACTTCTGTGACCATTTTTCGAAATAAAAATAATTAAATTAGTCACATCTAGACCTAGGCACTTCCTAGGTATAAAAATGTTACAGCCCACCTAGGACATTCGCCATTTCATGTCAACTAATGTTGGGGATCCTCGCCAATGAACCTACTTCAGGAACAATGCTTTTTCTTCAGAAATTTTGTTTTTAGCCAAAGTGGCAATAAGTAGTCCAGAGGAAGAAGATGTCGTAAAAGTGGAAATCATCCTCAAGAAGATTTAGTCAGTTCTGGCTATAAACCAACCATATATGAAATACAAAATTTAAATCCTCCCTCTATATCTTTGGCTCCACACTCAAAAGCAAATGGAAAATTTGGCGATTTTTACCAAAAGAAAAAAAAACTTTCCCTCACTTCTGGCGATTGAAAAACTTCAAAATCATTTCATTTTCGAATTATTAATTTCGCTTTTTGGGGAAATTTCGCCAGTAAAAAAAAAAAAGGCTGTTAAGGAATTTGTACAAGAAAACACTAGTCCTGACCTACCTCGCCAGTGTTTCCCAATCACAACGGGACTTCACCACCTGGCAGCACCAGATTTCGCCCGCTCTTCTTGATGAGCTTCGTCTCCACTTTCTTGATGAGCTAGCTCTTCTTTTGTTGATGAACTTTTTGCGGCTGGGGGTCGGAGGGGAGGGGGGTGAGAGGTGTTGTTTATGAATCCTTTTTGCTTATTTTTATGGCCATTTGTTGTTAGTGATTTATGACTTACTTTCCTTTAATGCAACGCGTCGCCTTAGTCGTCGACTTAATAAATTGGCGTCAGATAGGGCTAGCCTGTCTGTATGGCGACGACCCTGGTAACAGCGCGCGGGAAAGAAAGAGAGAAAACAACGCGCAGTGTTTTTAATGGCTCTTCCGTTAAACCTTTTCTTTTCTCCCCCTCTTTTGTTTGTGTCTGTTTTCTTTCTTGCCACAAACACACACACACTCTCTCTCTCTCTCTCTCTCTCGTCCCTGCCTGCCTGTTGTCGTCCGCTCTTCAGTGCGGATTCTTTTTTGGGACGACATTTTTTCAAATTGGCGAAATTTTAGTGTTTTTATTCGCCAAATTTCCCAAAAAAATCGACAGAGTCGATGCGAAGTTGCAGCAGGTAGCCAAAAAATATAAAAGGATGCTCGAATCTTTTTTACTTTCATATTTCTTTAACGCCGAATCTGAGTAAATTCTCTTATGGATGATCGCCACTTCAGCCACATCACAGAATTGAGAATTTCACCGTCTGCGTGCATTTAGTGCGCTACTCTTAATAGCAGAGCAGTCTCTTTATTACGCTGCTCTTGATCCAACAGGCAGAGCAAGTTTTAGCACAGCAAGTCCACAACTACACACTTATTTTTGTTGCGTCTCTAAACGATGAACATGATCTGGAAGCTCTAGTTCAATAGTAGCGTCCAGACTCCATGCAAAGTGGCGTCCTAAGACTTCTGCTCTTTCGTTGTAGGCGAAGAAACCCCCCTTCCCCCCGCCCCCCTTTTTTTTCACTGGTGATATATCGCCAGAATGCGAAACTTATAATTTAAAAAAAAAAAAAAGTGATTTTGGAGGTTTTCGGTTGCCAGAAGTGAGGAAATTTTTTAAAATGAAAAATCGCCAGATTCATATATCTGGTTTTCATTTTGTAGCCAAAGATACACATTATGGCTTTCATCGTGAAGCCGTTGAGAAAATTTTCTTTATAATAATTTTCTGCAGCTCACAGCCGCATGTTTTATACAGCTGTTTATACTGGCGAAATTTCGCCAAAAACATAAAAAAAAATTAAAAAATTAAAAATGAAGTGATTTTGAAAGGTTTCCATCGCCAAAAGTGACGGGGGTGGAGGGGGAGAACAAAAAAAAAGAGAAAAAATCGTAGAATCCTATAAATTGTGGTTTCGAGTGTATTAGCAATAAATAAATATAGAACGTTGATTAAAATTTTTGTATTTTCATATGTGGTTTTATAGCCAGATTTGGCTAAATCTTCCATAATTTTTCTCAATCTTGGGTAAGTAAAATTTGTAGTTTCTATCATCCTTGTCAACAAGCTTTGGGATTGCACACAAAACGAAGCTGCATTACGCAAAATTTCAGGTAATCCAGTTTCAGTGCCGCTGGCGGTGGAAGAGGTTTGTGACCACTAGCCTACTACTGTCTCTGCTGTTTTTGTTACGTTTTCTTTGTGCACACAAAACGGAGTTGTATCCGACTTAACTACTTTCAGGTGCTCCAGTTTAATTGCTGCTGCTGAAGAGGTCTTGCTGCTAGCTCGTTGATTTCATCGAGGAGAGTAGAGTCTCCGCCAGTCGTAGCTGGATCTTTCAAGTCGGTTTTCTCTTGGCTCCAGTCTTGCAATCCGGTTTTGCATTTCTTTCTTTTTTCCTTCCTGCTGCTCCAGAAGTTTACAACACTTCGTAGTTGTGTTTTGGAGTTTTGGTAGGAGAAGGTTTTTCTTCTTCTCCATCAGCTGTTTTCAGTTTCGTTTTCTTAAGAGTACTATTCTCATCGAGAGCAAGAGAAATGGCGAGAGGCGGAGCTGCGATTGAGGCGGTGAAATTGGCAGTTATGTTGTGGTGCATGATCGGGTCTACGGCGGCGATGGCTACGGCGGCAGCAGGACCAGCACCGGACTGCAGCGTGCAGTTCAACAGTCTCATGCCTTGCATCAACTACGTGCAGGGAACCGATCCGGCACCAGCTCCTAGTTGCTGCACAGCTTTCACACAAGTGCAAATCAGTGCTCCTGTCTGCCTCTGCGAGCTGCTGCAACAACTCCAAAATCCAAATAGTGGACTAGGCAATGTGACAAGGGCGTTGGATATCTCCACGCTTTGCAAAGAACCTGCGGACGTCAGCAAATGCGCAGCTCTGCTGGGCACACCTGTCCCTGCTCCGGCCATTTTGCCAACTCCCCCGCCTGTGGTGGTTGCTCCTCCGTCCACGCCTCCCGTTGTTACCCCCTCCCTTCCTCCCGTGTCACAAGCGCCCACAGGTGCAGAGGTAGACTGCACAACAGCTTTCAACAATTTGTCTCCGTGCCTCACATATGTGTCGTCCAACGGAACTGAGCCTCCTCCTGCGGATTGTTGCACGGCTTTGAGCGGCGTTGAAACCTCCCAACCCGTATGTCTCTGTCAGCTGCTGGCGCAAGTGAATGATAGCAGTCAGTTCGGTGTCAACGCTACCAAGGCTTTGGATCTTCCGGCGATCTGTCAAGTGAAAGCGCATTTGAGCGAATGCCCTGCTCTTCTCGGGTCCCCTGTAGGATCTCCTGTTTACTCGCCAGTAGGATCCCCTCTTGGAGCCCTCATATCTCCATCTATAGCCCCTTCTGCTCTCACACCAGTCTCTGGCGGACCATCTTCTCCCGCATCTGGTAGTGCTACCACGTCCTCTGCGCCGGAGTCTTCTACGCCTACTGGTGGGGCGGCTTCATCGAGGCAGTCAAGGCCAACGCCGAAGGCGATGCTGCTACTTACAGCTGGAGCATTGGTAGGCCTTAATGCCTTTTTTCTTCTTCTGTAGAATCATGCCCATGCAATCTCGTTTCTTGGGAAAGCTTACTGTCTGTCCCTTTTTTCTCATTTCTTGGCAAAGCTTTGTGTCCTTTTTCTCTCATTTCTTGGCAAATCTTACTATCCTTTTTTTCCACATTTTCGTCTCTACTCAGACGTTTAGTGAGAAATTTGTATGAGCTTTGAAGGGGTCTTCGAAGCTTGTGAGTTTAGAGTGACAAAGCTATTGTGTGACTGCTCATGTAAAACTCTAAACATTGAGCCTAAGAGCAGCAACAATTAGTGTTGCACCAACCGTGACATGATCCAGAGGGGTTAAGAGTTTTTTTTTCTTGATGAAGTGGGTGCCAGGTCGTAGCAAAATAAAAAAAATTCTAAGTCAAGGAGTTTGGAAAATTATTTCACTGATTGCTGGAATGAAAACAGAAATGGGTTCTTTGGATGCTACGAAGTACATTTTATGATCTGCTGATTTTTGGCAGACTTATGATTGAAGTTTGCAAGCTTTGTATTGAAGATCTTCAGCTGAACAGTAGATGATAGCAATAATAAATGATTTGAGAAAAGATTTAAGGGAAAGAACTGTCATAGGTAAATGTGTGGGAGCTCAAACATTGTCTGATAAAACCTCTGATTTTGTATCACTGTGAATCCTCCAAACCTTATATTCTGAAATCATAAGAGTGGGATGAGGTTTTCTTTGAACAACATGAATACTACTTGTATCATTGGTGACATTGTTAGAGGACACTAAGGTGGAAAGCTTTGATTTGTTTTGATTTTCTACAATCCACTCCAAAATCATAAGAGTGCAATGAGGCTTTCTGCACTACCTGATCACTTGCTTATGGATGACAAAGTTTGTACACTGAGGTGGAAATCCTTGTGTGTTTGATTTTTTAATAATCCATGCACTCTTTGAAGAACCTACTTCACACCCATTTCACCACAATATAAGCAAAACAAGCAACTCAACTTAGGAACAAACTTGCTTCTTTCATTTGAGGTTTGTCATCTCAACATCCAAAATAATGTATAGGATTCTGTAGCTGGAGCCTGGTCTGTGCCAATTGGGCACACATTGTAGTATTGAATGAATTTCGAAAGGGCAAAAGTCACAGCTTTACACTAAGTCTGAAATTCAATATTCCTTCAGGAATTATGGTTCCTTTCATTTAGTTTCTAATGCCAAGAATTAGTGAAGTTTTTCAATAATTTGCAAAAACTTGAAAATTTGGAAATTTTTATTTATATTTGCTGAAATTGTCGAGAATCAAACACTCAGACTTGTTGAAAACTGTTTATTATCCCAGCCATGGGGTTTCTATTACAAATACATACCTAACTTATTAAACAGTAAATTATTTAATGGTTGTATAATACTAACCAACTTTTGCCAACAAGAGAAATTAGTATATAGTTGGAGATGAATATGATGGTTATCATTACAAATACACAACTAAAAATATCAATCAATTAGCAAATAAATTAGTATTCTCACAACTTCATGATGTGCACAACCATTACCTATATATTTATCTTCAATATCCTCTTTTTTATGTCTAATGGAAGATTCATCAAGTGTACAACTTTTTGACCTCATGATAAAGCTTCAAAAATTCTCAAGTGATTACCACCCTGTATTGAAGACATTCACATGTGCATTGAAGCTGAGAAGAATCATTGGATCTCTGGTAACAGAAGTGCTTCAAATGCTAGATATCCCTGACCACAATTGTGGTTGCATCTGAAGCTCTCTCTGAATATGATGAGGTATACCATGTAAAATGCTGGAAAGGGGAGGAATATGAGGTCACCTGCTTGAAACATATCACATCACTGCACTCCAGATTTCTGACTAGAGTTTTGTGAGTGACTTTTGCTCCTTGTGCTGATCCTGGAAACAGCAACCACATCTGGAAAATAAATTGCTTTCTGGACAGATTATCCAGCACAGAGAATTGCAATCTGTGCATTTGTCTTGTTACCCCGCTCGTCTATACCTCATGTTTCATACATGCACTTTGAAAACTAAATACAGAGGTCTATTAGAGTTGTTCCAATTTCTGAAGCAACTAGTCCTATCCAATGCCACAAATTTCTGGAGTAGTTTACTTTACCATGTCGCAGTTTCTCCATCATCTGGCAGTAGGGCTGTAAATCTGGATCTAGAATGAACCAGACTGCATCTATGTTTTGACAACACTGCATAAACATCATCCTAAAAACATATACAATCCAGGATCATTGTCTGTCAGTTTTGTATTTCTACAGAAATGTACACACTTCTTACAGAAGCATTTCTTAAGCTCCACTGCTAACAAACTACTCCCAAAGTATACTCACAAAACAAATAATTGCTTGGCACTTCAAATATGCTAAACTATACAGGAGAAAAACCCTAAAAGAAATCTTAAAACTCTTAAATGTGGTACATTAATCTTTGACCTCCACACAAAGCAGTATTTTTTTTTTAATGAAAAAAGCTTACACTCAACTCCAATGTTTGTCACCAAATTCCCAACAAAGCCTTAAAGAAAAAGTGCACTAAATGCCAGCACCTGTCCAAATGTCAATTCCCAGTTGCGACCGAACTGCTTCTTCCAACTCATCACAAAACCCTTGCGCAGCATCTGGACAACAAGCTCACAAATCAATAAGAACACACTTCAGGTTGGAAACAAAAATTCACAATAAGCAGTAATATTATCATCTGGCATTTTCACAGACAAAAAATGATCAGAATTGAAATCACACTGCCCCTGTTTGATTTCCTATAGTGATTCAGCTCATCATCTCAAGTTGTTTACAGGACAAGAATACAATGAAGCCTTTCACAGTTGAAGACATTAGAGTGTCCAGAAGGGCAATAGACCAGTACCATGCTTCATGGTCAAAGAAGGTGTCGATTCCTGTAAGAACCCCACCACCTTGGCAGGTGTGCCTGCCACCATACTGCACAATTGCACAAACTCAACATATCAATCTTCTAAGAAACAGAGAGAATATGAAAAATTGAAGCTTATATTGCTCATGACAGATTGTCTATAGAAGGTTATATGTGTCTGAAGAGTCAAAGAAAGAATTGGAAACAACCCAGTCTCCAGATGTTAGTCTTCTAAGCCAAAAAGAGAGAAGGGAAAGAATTGGAAGAGTGAGTAGCTTGTGCTAGATCATCTTTCATAGCTAGACCCATAGTTCAAAAAACAGTTGAAGGAAGAATTTGACACATCTCAACCTCAAGATATTACTTCTAGGTCTTCTGAGACAAAGAGAAGAGAAGGAATGGAAACTCAGATAGCCAGTGCATGATAATTCATGAAAGGTGAATAGTAAAATAGGAAGGATTGCCTGCAGCTGTGTGAGAAAAGGGCATAAGCTGCACAGATGAAGTTGCAAGGTATAAACGCATAAACTATAAACAGGGAGGTGGAATATAGTATCCATTGTATCTGTGGGATTTTACATGACGCTGAGCTTCAGGACTGAGAATTGATATACAGATGGATATTGCTTTGACTCGCTTGATCTACAATTTTCTTTGTTATGATTGCAGACCAAGTCCTGGCAGATCATTTAGATCTTTAACAAGCACCCTAAAATATGCTACTCTTGGTCATACATCCAGAGAGCTTCCTTCCACTCGCAGAACTTTAAGATGGAGAGGGTGACAGTTGAACCTGTGGGCAGGAACATCTTTGAGAACTAAAGATCCTGCTGCCACCATTGCACCTCTGCCCACCACAATATTTCCCAGAATAGTCGCTCCAGCTCCTATTAACACTCCCTCTTGAATTTTTGGGTGCCGATCACCGGCAGCTTTTCCAGTACCTCCAAGTGTCACACCCTGCACAGGATTCAGGTTTCAGTCTGAGCATACTTTTGGCATTCAATTAGGCCTCAGCCACAACAGTTGTTTTTCTTGATAATGTTTGTTCCACATTGTCCTAAAACATGCTGTGGTCCTCCTATGCATTTTGTGACTGAGAGGGAAGGGTATGTTGTCAGAATGGCAACATGAGAAATATCTTCACATGAATTGACAACTTGTCAATATTTTTCATGATTGGAGTCTATGTGAACAGAAATCAAGAGGTGAGACCTGCTAATAATAATAAGGAGAGAGACAATTCCTAATCAGATGTCAAGAGATCATTAAAGCAAACTGCAGGAGGAACAACAGATATCCACAACTTAGAAAACAGAAAGTGGATCTGGAAAGAACCAGAGAAAAACTGAACCAAAGAGCAGGATGATTGAACCATAACAACAGTCTCTTGCAAGTTCAATGACCATCCACAGCAACATACATGTGCAATATTCCCAATAATAATGAAGCATTTGGAAGAATCATTTTGAAAATTCCAAAATGCTGAAACAACAAACATGAATCTTTTTTGTCATCAAGCAAACTTCTGGTTCATTTTAACTGAATCTTTAAAGCGTAACCTTTGTTTCTTCAGAAAGAATGATTGTACTCACCATTTGAGCAATAGAGAAGAACTCTTTTTCAACTACAAAAAACCCTAATAAATATACTAAATCACTTTCAACAACTTCAAATTTATTTGTAAATCTAAGCATTAGATTCAACATGAGGCATACAAATCATGTTCATCCCTGCAGATACTGGGTACAATTGCTAAGTAAAAACACTACTTTTTTGACCTTTTGAGATTTTGGGTTACTTCCAAATCCCAAGAAGTGGCAAGAGAAGCCCTTGGAATATATCTTCATAAGGGCTGACAATTTCTCCACACTTATGGTTTAAGTCATCCTGAAAAAATTGACTCCATAAGACGGTTATACATTTCAGTTCTTAAAAGATAACAGAAACTGATCAGCAAGTATGAAAAGGGAGGAACCCAATCCTTGAGAAAAAGAGAAAACAAGACCAAAAACAAGGACTTTTGATCTGCAAACAAATTTCCTTGCAAAACCAAGAATCTCTTCATGCTTGGAGGAAGACACTCCAATATGCAAGAAAGGTTCAGAGTAGCAGAAACATCTATCATATGCAGATGAGAGGAAAAACTTACTGAAATACCCAGACTAGAGATTCTATGCTTTACAAGGAGATTCAAGATCTTTACTAAGCTGCCAAGTGTGGGCAACTCAAATGCCTATCTTGAGAGGATGAAGATCATTCCAGCAAAAAGGATTTGAACCAGAAATTCAGTTTCCACTTCAGAACAAATTAGCTTCGAGACAGAAGATGAGAGAGAAAGACTAGTCTTCTTTTGTGATCTCTATATCCACATAAGCATGGAAAGAAGCACATGGGTGAGTGGATTGTGAATAGAAAACTGCAGATCTGATTTAGTTGTTCAGAATGATGCAGTGATTCTGGATGTCCAGCTGTGAAGGACCCCCCACCATGCTGAAAAACTTAGTGGCCTGTCTATCAATGTGTGTTCATGCAGTGGAATGCTGGAAGAGAGGAAGATTCGAAAAGGTAAATATATCTTAGAGCAACAACCTGTAGCATGGAGACTCGATCACCTACGACTGCTGTCTCTCCAATCACAACACCTGTGCCATGATCCAGCAGTATGGCCTTCCCTATTTGTGCAGCTAAAAATCCACAAGCACTCACACTAGTGTTAGAAAGTTGATACTGCCAAGATACTGCCAAGAATGCCTGCAACACATAATGGGACTGAAAAAAACCAGACCTGAAAAGAAAGGAAAACACACAAATAAGAGTAGTCTATAGAAGACTATTTGGACAAAGGACAAAAAAAGAAGATGATTGGTTTCAGTGAATATATGATAGAAGCAGTGATTGAGTCTACCTGGATGAATGTCCACAGCAAACACCTGAAGATCATAACAAGTACCCACATGAAAAGTTAGTCCAAGAAATGATGTCAACTAAGAGTTTCTGAAGCCACCATGCCAACAAACTCAGGTTCTAAGCTCTGAGTTCCAAAGGGTGTCAGGTTCTCTCTTTTACTGTACTCCAAGAAGTGTCACAGTGATTCTAATGGGAAAGTGAATCCAGGTCCGTGAATGTTACAAAACTTTCAGCTTCGTGTGATGGCAAAATGATTTGTTGTAGTGGTGGAACAGATAAAAAAACAAGGACAGGAGGAGGATCCTCAACCCTTTTGGCTTCCCTTAACATCCCTGGAGGGTTGTGAACAGGGTGGACAATGCTTTAGAGAAGAAGCCAGAGAAGATAGACAGAAAGAATACCTCACTGATGCGGGCTTGCAATGCTAGAGCTAGTACACGTGAATGATTATGCCACAACCAATGTGCTGCCCTGTATGATTGCAACGCATGATAGCCCTGCATCACAAATCCCTCAGGTTTAGAATCCAAATCAACAGATTAGAGCAACAGATTTACAGCTCCAAACTAAACTGATACCCTTGAAGCAATTTTGAGTGTGCTATATAAAACTTGCCTTCAAGTACAAGAGTGCAGAGCTGTAGAAGCGGCATGAAGGATCACGATCTTTGACTGCCTGCAACCAAAGATGTCCCAACATGCAGGCACAATTTAGGTAGGTTCCTTTGAGTTGCTCTTATTGTTCCATCTCTGCAATAACCTATCACAACCAACTTCTTCCACTCACTCAGTGTGATTCTTGTGAGCAATTCTATCAAGATAAGAACACAAATTCCTGAACATATTTATGTGATTTTTGCAGAGCAAACTCCACAGCACTTTGAAGGTACATATTCAGTCGATTCCTGCAAAAACAAAACTAACATGACAAGAATGTGTGGTCATAACCTAGTGAGGGTCATCACTTACAAAGTATCAGACCCATCAGCTTCATCATGAATAGCAGCAATGAACTGCCATGACTGCACACTGACATCACAAATTCCTGTGCCTATATCCTTTATGGTCTCATGGAATTCTGAGGATTGCAAACCTCCTCAAGGGCAGTGTCAATCACCTGAACATCCAAGCGAATAGCTTGGCGGATAGAAGAATCATTCATGAAGATCTCATCAAAAATATCCATAAGCTGTGTGGGCAAAAGTGTTGCACTGGTGAGGCGATTGGCCAATACAAACCCAAGTGATCGCTCGAAGCATGAGTGCGCCAAAATACTCGCATACAGAAAACTACTCAGCAATGGTTCCCGCTCTGCCTGCCATAATACCCATGCTTGCAGTAATTCAATCACAAGCTTTTAAGTTGACCAAAAGCCAAATAGCTGCAGTATTTATGTGTTCTGATCAATCTAAGGTCTTCCAAATGCAATGGAGTGAGCTCTAGAAATGAATTACCTCAAGGCGTGCCTCAGCTCTGACAGCTGCCCAGATGGGATCATTGGATATCAAGTCACTGAGGTTACCTCCATGTTCTGTTGGAGGCCAGGGAGCAGCAGCAGCAGCAGAAGAAGAAGAAGAAGAAGATGATGATGATGATGGTGTATCAACTGGAATTGATTGTGAATTTCGGTTATTCACATGTGACTGTAAAGCTTTTGCTGATGCTGTTGCGGCTGCAGCTGCCTTTTTAGCTGCAATTCCATTTACTGTCCCTTTTGGTTCCCCATTTCCATCAACCGTCTTCACAATTTCCTCACTTTCTCTACCTGATTCATTCTCTTTACTTTGAAGATAAGCCGGAAAGACATTCTTCCATTGAGAGTTGTCTGCATTATTGTTTTGTAAGACCTCCCTGCTGCTGCTGCTGCCACCATCCTGTCCCTCTTTGCATGGAGACTCTTTTGAGTTCTTTGATATTGGTTCAGCTGGAACAGGAGGATGGAACCCAGGTGCAGTGGGACTACTTGAGGAGGTGGTAGTAGTACTGGATGATGATATACTATCCAAGCCTTCATAACTGATGATGCTCTCCTCAAGGTCTCCATTTGCTACAGACCTGCTCCCCAAGTGTAACACACATCTGATGAGGCACATGATACTGTAGCATGTGAGCTTCATCTTTCTACAACAGACCAGAAGCACAGCAGCAGCAGAGGAATGGGAAAGCCATCTGTTTGGGCATAAAGCATCTGGTCCAACAAACTATGATTGTTATTGTGAGCTTGCTTGCCCTCACGGAGTAGTAGTTATTAATGTTTGTATACCAAGACAAAAAATGTCTGAATTGGAAGAAGTCAGAGAGGATGAAGCTCTGAAACTATTAGAACAAGATGACTACATTCCTTACTTGTTGTGGAGAAGATCATGCCTAGGAGGCTTCAGTGAATTCCAGGTGTGGAAAAGATGGGTGTCAGCAGCAGCATCCTCATGGCTAAAAAACCCCTGGTCAGCATTTGCTGCCTCAGGGCCAACTTCTTCATCTTCTTCTTCTGGCTTGTGTGAAGAAGAAGCAGCTGCAATGTCTTTGTGGATGCTGTTGTTGCCATTTTTGTGTCTGTCTCCTCCCCCTGATGCAATTACTACTGCTCTCATGCACTGAATGCCTTTTGCAAATCTACTACTACTACTTCCACACCTTGTTGTTGCATTCACCTTTCTGTTGCTTCTTCTAGACCGTATCGACTGGAGTGAAGACAATTGGGTATTGTGGTGGTGGTGGTGACTATGATGATGATGATTGGGACAGACACCCAAACAAGCTTGCTCCATCAATGCCGTTCTCCTCCAACAATAGAAAAAAACTATTCTATTCTCATAAACTCCAAAACCATCTGCAGGAATTCAACTGCCAGACAAAGAATGTGAGTGAGGGAGAGAAAGAAGAAGAAGAAGAATGTTCATGAAAGAAATGCTGTGCTGATGATGATGATGATGGACTGGTTCCTCTGAGATGTGTCACACATTCTGCAATTCAGTTCATCAACTGCATCTCATCTTTGGGTTTGCAGCATCATCTCCACAGATTCCTGACAACCTAAAATAACTGCTTCTTCTTCTTCTTCTTCACCCTAAAAAGCCGTGCCCTTCTGCCTGACTGCTTGCCTGTCTGCCTCCTCAGGACAATTTCTAAGCTGATTGGCAGCAGCAAGAAGTGGGGATGGTCACCCTGATTGCCCTTCCTTCTTCAACTTCTTCTTCCACCACGCACAGAAGAGAGATTCATAGATCCCATTCATCAGATACCTAAGTTATCCAATGACCGCACCAGAGCCATGGGTGGTGTCGAGAACCATCTCTAGAAGAGAATTGCAGCAACCACATGCATGGTGGCCATGCTCTTGTGCGCTCTCTCTGCGGAAAAAGTTAGGCTACGCCTTTTGCTGCTGCATCTTGAGCGAACAAAGTATATGCCGATTCGGAATCCGTCAACCGATTCTCGACCCTCCTTGTTGTTTATCACATGTTGCTTTTTCCTCTGTTGGGTGTCGTAGCTGGGTGCGTGATCTGCTTCTTCCGCTCGGTGACAAGTCTAGTCACGTGAAATTCGCGAGAGCCTGCTGCTTTGTACAGTCATCGGATGCGCTTTATCGTGCAGGACAAGAGGCTGATAGGTTGTGGGGGAAGTCCGCCACTAGCTAGCTAATAATTGCAGATGCCTCCCTCGCATTGCGTGTAGCACAACAAACGAGCCAGCCCCACAACTGTCACACACACACAGAGAGCGACGAGCGACCATGGCGTCACACAAGATTCTTTCCTATTTACTTACGACAAACAAACATGCGAAATTGCAAACAAACAAAGATCCGTTTTGGATCTCCGCAATGTGAAAGAACGAACAACCAAATTAAAGACGGACCCACTTCGGAGTCTGACGAAATTCTGTTGCAAGTTTTCCAGGAGGATGGATTAGGGTTTGGGGCTCCGAAGTTTGGGAAGCTCTAGAACTCTTTTGGAACCTCTAGAACTCTTGTGGAACCCCTTCTGTCTCTGCCTTGTTTTATTTGCGTTAGAGAGTAAGGACATAACAAGAACCTTTGAAGATTTATGCTCCTTCTCTCTCTCTTCAAAGATCGATGAACTTTTTCTTCAAATGGATTTACATGCTAATCAGCCACATCATGAACTTCTTCTTATTCTTCTTCTACCTCTTCAAGTGCTATGTATTGCATGGAATGGTATGATGTGATGAGCTTTTCTTTCCCCCCCCCCCCCCAAAGTCTGATGATGCCTCCTGATGGATGAGTAGGATCTGAATTTTTGTTGGCAATATGTGTGGTTTTGCAGAGTGAAGGTTCTTGAATCCACAAGCAACAGACGGTGAGTGATTGTTGCATTAGGATCTCATGACAAACACTTATGTAAGTCTGGTGTGCATCTCTCCTTTTGGGACACTTTGTGTCAGGAAGTTGTGAATGTATATTTGGATACAAGAAGTGGTTCCTAATTTGATTTATTACTTAAGATTTTGTCTATGTGAGATGGTATCCAGATGTTGGGCACAAAGGAATTTTAGTCATAGTTGAGAACCCTTTTATTGGTAGGGGACTTCAGCTTAGGTCTACTTCCTTTTAGTCATCTAACCAGAGCTTCTTAAGTGTTGAATACTTTGTTGGTGGCTGCATGATAGAATGCATCTTGCCATAGCTCATTCATAACAGGGGCACGAGGGTTTTGGGTTACTGCTCAGACATTGGACTTCCTTTGCTTATTCGCCTATTCTGGTTTCACAATCACTGCACAAATCTTGGCCTGTTTGCAGACTATTCAATGCATTGATGTTTTTGCTGCTGCTGCTGGTGTGACTTGCAGCTGATGAAGCTGCTTTGTATCCAAAAGAGCTGATTTTTGGGATCATGCAGAAGTCGTAACTTAAGCAAATCAATCGGAGTGCTGAAATTCATCCTCCTCTCCAATTGATGGCCTCCGCCCAGGAAGAGAGCATCACCAAGTAACTTACTGTTTCAAAGGAATCTGCATGCCCCCCACCTTATGGCATACTCATTATTTCACTGCTCACTAGTGTGGCCTGTGCCGTTTTGGCCCAAGTGTGAACTTGTTGTAATGTAGGGTGGACACAGCATATGACATTATTTTGCAAGCAAGGTACACTCATCTCCCTTTTTTTTCAGAATCAAATATAGAAGGAAAGCATTTACTTGAATTGAATATTAGACTTGCAAGTGTGAACCCATTACAAAATAACATGAACTCAACCTATCAACATTGTCCCACATCCTAAGTGCAGATCTCACAACATAAATTCCATTAAATTTGATCGTCAAGATCTTTCCAACAACACCAAAAGGCACATCACATTTCCTTCTACTTGATTTGAATGGCAGGCATTCAAGTGTCACCATGTCCTCAACTGATTTTTGCTTCCAACACCTGGTTTTTTGGAATTTATTTGAATTTTCATTGGCAGAAATCACTTTAAAATCAATATGTCCCACATTCTGAATCCAAAACTTACCAGATAAATTCCATTAAATCTTGCTCATCAAAATCTTTCCAACAACACCAAAGGCACATTCCAATTCCTCCAAAATTTTCAGCTACAATTTAATTTAATTTTCGATGAAGAAAACATTCAAGAACTTTGGCACCTCAAGTCCAAACATCATGGAACCAAAGCCCATGTGCCCCTCCTCCTCAAGAACTTTCCAAAGAGACCAAGAACGTGATTTGAAGCATCCTGGTTTGGTGAATCTCATAAGTACAAACAAAACAAAACAAACAAACAACCTTCCTTCATAGATATATATGCCATAGTAGATCACGGTATTTTTAAAATTATTTTCAAATTTTAAAAAACGAATTATTTTGAAAAAAGATAATCATTTTTTTTTTGAGAATGTGGAAAACTAAAAACCTTAAACCCTAAGCTACTTTACTAAGTGCATCCCCACTGGTGCTCAATATGTGACCCTTCACATTAAAATCAGATGAAGAAAAATCAGCATATGCCAATTTGGCTCAGGAAAGGAAAATGGTTTTTCTCTTGCATATTTGCTCAATTTGCTGAGGCAGGGCAAATGCGCATCAAAGTTGTGCACTTGTTAGAGAATAGTGTAATAAATATGATATGACTCCTCCACCCTATTTTTGATTGGCCAATCATAATGATTGGTGCAAGTGGTTTGTTATTAGTTGTTCCCACCTATTTGCAACCCCCATTTCAATTTTATGGGTGGGGTTGTAATAAAGTAAATAATTGAACTTGGAGGTCAAAAATATTTTTGCAAGGTCAGATATGGAGCACTAGTGGAAATTAACCATTTTTTTTATTAGCAAAAAATCGCCAACAAACAAAGGGAAAAAATGGCTTGCGAAATCTATCAAAGGAAGGGGAAAAAATGATTTAAAAAATTTGCCATGTATTGATCACCAAACAAAACTCGATCATTGAACTATGTCTAAACCCTAAAATTACATCGCTTACTATAATCAACTACAATGTAGATATTGTCACCACCTTGCACCATTCGATCTAGGTTGATCACCCTATTACTTCTTGAACATCAGTGACATCGTGAAATTTGACAATTGTTATTTGCCACTACCATGATCATCACCACTTTTAACCATTGCTTAACCATCACCACTTCTAGTAATGAATGTTGGAAATTGAAGTTGGCTACTGCAACAAAGGATATGTTTATGAAGCGTAGTGGTGGTTTATATTGTTACCTTATAAGTTGTAATGGTGGGAGCGCATTTGTCACAACTCAAAAATCGTTGTCAAATACATGTATGAATTATTTTGCCTACAGTATGCACCTTTCATTTGTATGTTGTTTGGTTGTAACTTGTTTTAGTGTTTTGCTATTTGTTGTGTTACGTGCAAATAGTAACTCAACTACAACAATAATTTGTTCTTTCAAGCTTTTGTTATGCATCGATCTTAATTTGTTGTTTGAAGTTTTTGTTGTGCATTGAGTTTGGACTTTGGATTTTGTTGTGTAATGGTGCCAATTAAGAAGTGCAAAATTATGGATGTTGTGTTGCCTTTTTTTTTCAAATTCAGCCGAAATGCTGATGATATGTCTCCTCTTGTCATCTTGCCTAGACCCATGTTGTCTTTTGAGGTGAGTTTGAGCGGAAGCCAAGTGGAATCAAACTCTAATTTCCAACATAACAATCTCATAGTGTAGTAGTTGGTGTGCCCGGGTGGATTGTTGACACTCATTCCTCTTGCACCTGAGCTTTCTAAAATTCACATTATCCCATACGAAATAAATGAGGCCTAACCGAAGAAGCAAAAAAGATGAGGTCACTACAATTGATAATCAATCTTGGGTTTCAATTCATTGTTATGTGGTCAAGGATTGGTGTCACTTGCCAATTCTTATTTCTCTAAAGCAAGTCATCGAAGGTGGCAATTTAGATAATTTCACTAAAGTCATTATGGGTGTTTTAATAAGATGGGGTGTTTCTAATGGAGATGTTGCTACAAAACTGATGTCATTTGGGGCTGAGGGTGTAAATGTTTTCCAAGGGGTACACAATGGAATGTTACCCACCAAATCCAAGATAAGTTTGCCCCCCACTTGGAAGGCATTCATTGCATGGCACATTGCACTAATTTAGCAGTGCAAATTTTATCTCAAATCCTTATTGTCAAATGCATATAGGACTTGCTTCAATCCTTTTATTCATTTCTTTCTCACAACTTGAAAAGGCACATTGAATTTTAAAGCTTGCAAATCTTATGAAAGCAAAGGGGAGAATTTTTTTGCAAAATGTCAAAACACGTTGGATCACCATCTTTAGTCTAACAAAACAAGTTATGTCTATGTATATGCCATTAATTGCAAAAATGGCAAAAGACAATGCATTTTTTATGGTTGCCAAGGTTAATTTTGAACTTTTTTGTGATGTGAATTTATTCATATCTCTTTCTTGTATGTTGGAAACAGTCCATGCACTAATCAAATTTGCACAGAAGTGAAACATTTTTGTGTGATTATGTTGTAACCATCAAAATTTGTTAAAAATAACTCTATTCTTATTATTCAGATCTTGCCACAAAATATGTCTTTGATGTTTTCAAAGAATTCCAAGATTTGGTTGCCTACAATCACAACAAAATGCATTTGAAATGCAAGGTGACATCATTTGGACCTCAATACCTCAGGTGTTGAATATGTATGCTTTGATTCAGTGGGCTTCACTTTCCAAGCTACTTGCTTAAATGCCCATGGTGAAAAGATTCAAGTGTCCCAATACATTCTTACTACGCTTGTGGATGCTGCAAAAGCAACTTGCTCATGTTTAAAAACTATGTTTAATTTCATATTTGAATGTTTTTCAATTCTATAATTTTGAATTGAATTTTTTTGCTGCTTAGCTATAGGTTGTTACTATTGTTGATTTGCCATTTGTTGTTAGTGTCCCTAAACCTTAAACTTGGGCTATTATCCATATCTTAAACCCTAAACAACTTGCGGCTTAGATTGTTTGGTAAGGTTTGTTGCTACAAGCAACAAGACCACAAATTACATATTTGCATATCCATATTTTTAACATTAAACAACTTGAGGCTTGGACTGTTTAGTAAGGTTGGTTGTTGTAAGTAGTAAGATCGTAAGTTGCATATCCATATCCTAAACCCCTTAGACTATTTAGTAAAAATTATAAATATATTACAACTTTGTTGTTAATGTCTAAATTCTACATCTAAATTATTGTTGCATAACAACAAGTTGCAAGTTGCATGGTAATCCTAAATCTTAAACCCCAAGGACAATCTGGCAAGGCTTTTGGATATGGGTTCTAAAAAAGCTAAGTTCCACAATTTGTTACTATAAGTTGTAGGTTACATGTTTGTTGTACAATAGGTTGTTGCAATATTGGTGGAAACTTGCAGGTATTGAATATCAATTCACCATCAATAATAACTCAAAGTTGGTGACTAATCTTATCCATTGCCCATGCGCTCTACCTATGTGTCCAAGCTTATACGGGTGTTGATGGATGTTGTGATTATATGACAGCTATAATTGAATCATTCATTCTTGAGTTAACTACAAGATTTCCAACATCTCATCTCATGGATGTTATGGGGAGTTGTTATCCATAATATTGGTTACAAGGCGATGTGGAAAAGAATTTCAACTAACATCTAGAGTTGATTAAATCACATTGTGGTAGCGAGTGACACTTGGAACCTATTCGAATTTTTAGAGGCAAATGCATCCCTGGAAATATCAAAAATTTGTTTAACCATTCTATTTGTGAATGCTTTGGATATGTAATCTAACATATTCAAGATTACCATGAAGTCCAATGTTGTTGTAGAAATGGAGATTCCATTTCATGTCAATCCTTTGATGTAACTTTGACAAACATTAAAGGCTTCCCACATCTTAAAACATTCATTCCTGGAATTTTTCAAATTGGCAGAAATTATAATGGTGCAAGTCATGGGGTCAATGGAAGATGAACGAACATTTTCCACCTTATCTTTCATGAAGTCAAAATTGAGGAACCGCCTCAATGAACACTTGCACATGATTGTTGGGATGCATTCCCAAACTTTTTTCACTTTGAACACCTTCCTATATGATGCATTCTTTAATGATTGGAAGGAGCAAAATCTTAGGTGAGGTTTGAATTATATTATAATGGAAATGGTTTAGGGTTGTCTCAATGATGACAACTTTTGGCCAACGTTGGGTGGTTTTTTGCTCAGTAATTTATAACATTAGGTTTGAGTCTGAAGTTGAAGAGGTTGCTACCTTATAGTGGTGCCCCATTGAAGGTCCATTTGTTTAAGTCTTATTGAATCTATTTGATTATGTGTTTTTGAGTTTGTGTCTAAGTTTATTTGAAGAGTTGGTAGGTCTTTCTTTGAGTCTATGTCTAAGTTTGTTTGTCAAAGTTTAAGAAACTTTGAAAGTTTGTGTTTGAGCAATGAGTCTATGTCTATATGAGATTCTAAATATTCTTGAATTGGTTTGTTTCTCTTTGAATATATCTATATTTAAGTTTGTTTGAAAATTTGGTACGTTTTTCTTTGAGTTTGTGTTTGAGTGTATTTGAAAAGTTGGTTTGTCTCTTTTTGAATCTATGTTTGAATTTGTTTAAAGAGTTGGTCTATTTTTCTTTGAATTTATGTTTGAGTTTGCTTGAAAATTTTATTTATCTCTCTTGGAGTATGTGTCTAAGTTTGTTTGTCAAAGTTTTAAAAACTTTGAAAGTCTATATCTAAGCAGTGGGTTTATGTTTGTTTGAATCTTCCTAAATTGGTTTGTCTCTCTTTGAGTCTATGTGTGTTTGTGTTTGTGTGTCAATACTCATATGTACATTGTAATTTGTATGTCCATTGTGTTTGAGCTTATATGTCATATGTATGTCCAATGTCCATTGTGTATGTTTGCATAGTTATTAATCACTAATGTGTCATAATTCTTAAGTTTTAACTCTTTGTTGTGAATAATCACCCAATGATGAAAAAGGCATGTTTTATGCACGTCTAAAAGATTTTAGCACATAAATAACTCCATACTATATAGTGCATCGCCATAAAGCTATGTAGGATATAGGTTCCATAACCATTCTTTAGATTTTGTTTTGTACATTTCACTAGTTTTTGCTAGTGTAAATTTCCATTTTTCACCAACTTGTAATGAAATTTTTTTATTGCACATTTCAACATTTTTATTTATTAAAATTTTGTTTAGCCAGAATTTCCACAATACAATGTTTGCAATATCGCCAATTGTGCACCAATTTGTATTTTTAAAAACCACTTGCTTGAAAAGAAAAGGCTACTAAGGATGTTCTTAAAGGTAGGACATGCTTGTGAAAGTTCATATTCTTATTTGATTTATTAGTGTAGGGTCTTTCAAGATTACACCAAAGTGGATGTGTTGGATGAAACAAGTTACATGGATTAGTACACAACACACACATTCTTTGGCAAATATGTGGCATTCAAAAAAAAATTCACTATTTTTTTATGTTCACAACAAAAATTTGCAATAATAGGTGCGTGTGCGTCCCTATGCTTCTTGGTTGCTCTCTCTCATAGATGAATGTCCTAAAACAATTGGATGTGTACTACCTACTTATATTAAGTTTCCAACCATTTAGAAAGGTCATTGTTTTGGAGTTACAATACATCCTTACTTGCTTGGATTAGTCTTATAAAAATAATTAGCCAACTATGGTCTATACCTAGAACCACTAGCTCCCCCCCCGCTCAATTTGCAATTTTTTGATTATGCAAAATGAGTTAAACTTTTGTTGGAAAAACACATTTTTCATTTTAAAATTTTTTGATAATTAAATAAATCATAATAACAAAAATTCACCACAAAAACAATCAATGCCCAAAAACCAGATGATATTATCTATTATCTATAATGATATACCATACTTGTCATTAATATTCAGAATTAAATATTTATGGAAACGAAAATTGTGAAAATTTTAAAATAAAATATTTGGCATTTTAATCCCAAAAAATAGCAAAATTAATTGAATTTACACTAGAAAAACACACTTCTCCAAAATTGTCCCAATTTCTTTTTTCAAAAAAGAAAAAAAAATTGTTTTTAGTAGTAGAGTTTACTTTACATTTTACAACATATCAAATGTTGGATAATTGAGCCAGGGCTTTTGACAAGGGCGCCAATAAACAACCTCATGAGGACCAAGGTACCATGGGTTTGTAATGTAATGGAAAGGATCACTTTTTTTAGAATGTTGGATCTTCTTAAGTAAATTGTCCCTTTAAGAAAGAGTGGCATGTATGTTAGATGACAAGTGATTCATTGTTTAGCACCTATGAACCTGGGCCTTTATGCATCAAAAAAATATTGTGTTTTTAACATTCACATATTAAGATTTTCAAATGTAAAATGAATGTTAAACTTTAGTGGCTTTATCTTCTTTTGATGTATATCTCAAAAGAAAACATTGTCAAATGACATTGTTAATGCAATTATAATGAAATTACATGAATTGAAACAATATTGGTTTCTTGTTATAAATTGGTAATGTGTTTGATAATCTTAATGCAATATAATTAGTTCATGAAAATTTGGTTGGTATGATTCCTTTACATTCAATTTTAAAATGTTTGCCCATATGGTCAAGTTGAGATTCAACTTTTGTTGTGCTTTCATGGAATTGGAATTTTAATTTGAATATGTTCATAAAATCTACTAATCATTATTTTTAAACCATTGTTGTCATTTAGGATGTTAATATTGAAGTCCCTTAATATAATGATTGGACAATTGTTTGATGAACTTTGAATGAAAGCTTTGAAAGTTGTTGAGGAACATAAATTTTGAACATGAATAATCTCTATAAATGCATATGATATGACTTTTTTTGGTGTCTTTATATAAAATGTAGTTGTTATGTATTCATGTTCATTACATTTTTTTGTGTTGTGAAAACATAAGAGGACGTGTGTAGCATATTACATCATAAAGCCATGATAATCATGAATTGTTATATAGGAATATTTTGATATAGCCATGAATTTGTGTTTTTTTTTTAATGTGTGTTGCATTTTCAAGTTTCTAAAAGAGAAGAAATGTGCTACATTTGTAGGTTATGATCACAATTGATGTCTTTGTAATGTTGTCGTGAAAAGTCTGTACTTATATGATTACATGGTAATGGTGTAGGTTTTTAAATTTAGAATAGAAGGTTTTCAAGGTGCAAATGTTTTTAATCTATTCATTTCTTCATGTATGTGAAGATCATTATGAAAACTTTCGTGTTGGAGTGCAGCTAATGGATATAATTAAATTTGAAACTCTAGAATTAACAATTGACCATTTGGAGATTGAAATTTTGAAGAGAAATTTTGATTTGGAAACCACCATATGATGAAATGATAGATATTAATAATGTTGTGCCTTAGAGATGATCTAACAAATAGATGTTTCCAATGTTTTACCTTTAAATTCAATAAAAACTTGATTCTAACCATCAAGTTAGAAAAGTTCAAAATTAATAGTTTAGTCTAGAATTAACTAAATACATGTTCTAATGTTCACTATCCCTAGTGTTGTAATGAATCATTTTTTTTATAGTTATAATTCCAATTCTTGAGTTTTGAAATTTTATCCATATTGTGGTTTTGCCATTACATGATGTTAATGTTTTAAATATACCATCAGTTCCATTTAAAAGGCCATTAGATGTTGTGTAATTTCTAGCACATTGTTTAATCAATATATCTTGTTTAATATGAATGATAGAATGCAAACCTACAATTTTACTTGGATCATTTAGAAGTTTAAATGTTGTTGGACATGAATGGTGATGAATGTCTTTAGCTTCAAAATTGAATGTTGGGCCTAATGTTTTGGTAAACACAATTTTATTATGTCTTTTTACCAATACATTTGTATAAAATAGTGTGGTACATGGTTAAGGTGTTTGGTGGTTGTCAATAACAATGCCTTATGAAGTTTAAATACATAACTTATTTCATTTCTTTACAAATTGCTTATTAGTTTGTTGCATAATTATTTTTAAATGGTAATATTGAACATTAATTTTTCAAAGGTTTGGTGCCAATGGATTGATATTATCAATAAGGTTTTGAAAAATCCAACAATCTTTGACATGAGAAGCATGCTAAGAATTTCATGTTATGATGACATCAAAACCACCAAAATTTTGATTTTGGATATATTTCATTAACTTTAAGTCTAGTTATCTATAACGTTGAACATATCAGCACCAATAAGAGATATTTCATTTATAACAAGGTGTATTTATTCATATCAACATGGGAGTTTATTTTTAAAATCTGATTATAAGTTTGAAACAATCAATGATAATGCTTATTAGATTGGTATGTTCAAAGTTAAATGTCTTGTTCACCCATCAATACTAAATGCAACTTTACAAATAGATGCCATAAGTAAAACTTTCATTTGTATTAAATCAAATGACATGTATTTATAATATAGTTGCAATAATCTTTGAATTATAAGCTTTAAAGTGATTTTTTAATCCATAAATTAATGGAACCAATTAAAAGAAATGTATAGGAATACACATAACATTTTCAAACATCAATCTTTATTCTTCATTTAATTACCTTATTGAATTTTCATGTTTTAGTTCATCCATCATCATGGAATATGATGATGTTGTAAAATTATCATCTTCCAAGCTTTTTATTTTTTGATTTATTGCATTGTTTGATTGAATTACAAAGTCATTCTTTAAATCATATATATATAATTTTTTGTAATGGGGATTTTTAAATGCATATTATTTATGGCATAATTAATGTCATCATCCATATTCTATATGGATGTGAGAAAATTAGATTTAAAATTGACTAAATCAAATTCTTCATTCATGGCATTTTATAATTGAAAATGGATTTTTTTTAACTTGACAATATGCATCATGTCATAAAACATTTGTTCCAATTTGTGAATATTCTAAATTTCTAAATGGTGAATATAAAAGAAGTCATCTTCTTGATTAATTTTCAATATCTTTGCATTTATTATAATTCACAAATCTTATAACTTTTGTTTGGCATCATTTTGATCATATATATATATAATATTTTAATATGAAATTAATTTTGCTATTGACAAATATTCATATTTATAATCTCAATTTAAGTATTTGTTTATAATTGTTGGACACATTATTGAAGATGGATTGTGGTTTTAATCTAAAAGCACGATCTTGATATTGATAAGTGTTAATATGAAAGGTTTGTAGTAGATGTTGATGATGCCATATCTAGTGAAGTTCAATGCTTGCAAGAAACATGCTAACCATTATACATTAATGCCAATTCATCAACATGAAACAACCACACTCATGGTGCATGTTGTTTTGAATAAGTTTGTTGATGAACTACTAGCGTTACTTTGCAAGCATTTATTGCCATTGGATAGTTGTTTGCCACTAACAACATACGTAGCTAAAATGCAAACTAGGAAGGCATGCTTCAACTACAAAAACAATCATGTGTGTGTCAATGGGTTTGTGTTGTTCCAAAAACAAAATAGGATGTTAAAGATCTATCCAAAGTGGGTAAATTCATTATATAAGGAGTCAATGTACAACCAAGGCCAAAGTTTTTTTTTTTCAAAGGACTCATGTGGCTTCTAATACCAAATAATTTTTCCAAATTAAATGAAAAAATCTATTATATAATGTGTTTATCAATGTGAATTTCTTTTATGGCAGTAATTTGGCATGTTGTGTTCCAATGTTTAAGGACATGATGTTATGGTAACATATGACATGTATTTAGTTATTTTTTAGTTTATATATGATATCAAAATTTGCATTAAAGGTCACAATTTGACAATTATCCATGCAACTTTCAGAACCAGATATTAACAAAATATCCAAAAAAACCTAATAACACCTCCAGGGTCCAATTGTCATGAAAATGCAACAACACCCTTTTTTATACAATTAAAAAACATTATTTGTAGAAGTTTTTAAAATAAATACTTTTATGGTCTAAAAGTACGATAAAAATATATCAATGTTACCCAATTTAAATAACATAATTTCATTTTTTTTCAATACCAACTTTCATAATCATCATTTCCATGCCTTTTGAGAATGAATGGTTTAGTTGCACATATAATTAAGGTCGTTTTAAGTTCAAAGCACCTAGTCAACACTATGTACTCAAATTTTTATATTGTTTTCAAATGAGCAAATGAAACATTTTAGAATTAGACAAGAATCATTGAGATGTAAATTTTCTAATAGTTCAACAATTCCATTAAACCAAACAACATTTTAATGCTTAAAATTCATGTAATCTTCTTTCAAAGTTATTGGGGGTGCCAAATTGAGAAGTGTCAACATGGTCCTTGGTACATTATATCATGAATGTACCCAAGTGTGAATCCTTTCATTTTAAGGCATATGATAACTCTCATGTGCTGATTAAAGTAGTGCGACATTTTCCACTTGCACATTAGTTGTTGCACTTGTATTCAGCTTCATAAACTATGAAATTCATAACTTGGCTAGCCAAAAACATGAACACAAACGTGAAAGTTGGCCATGTTCCTAATAACATAGTTCGGCACCACATTGATATAACTTAGCTAGAATTTGATGTTGGTGGGCCAATAAATGTAAAGTTGAAGTTTGTTGTGGATTGAGTCAATCCGTTTCAAGAAAAAAATAATGTATCACCAACTCGGTTCGTGTCATTTTTGAACTACAACCTTTCCCTATGGTTGGTATTATGAAATGAAGGATTTAATGGAATCAAAAGGACTAAATAAGTAGTTGGCTGGGCAAACATTTATAAAACATTAATGACAACATATATTACTTATGTTTTGAATTTTAATATTAACATCATTTTTTTTCTAGAATGCATTTTGTATCCTAGAATGTAATTTTGATGTTACATATTTATCAATATTTGTAATATGTGATGTACAATATGTTGTTACATATGGATTTGGGATAGATTAAATGTTTGTATTTGCAAACCATAAATAACATCATGTGTATTTAATGCATTGGGTTATATATTTGATGGTGTTCATTTTTGAAAAATGTGTGGTTTGTTAAGTAACTCCTCAAACTTATTTATATGTAGGTTCTTTTCAAGATATAAAAATTCAATAAATTGGATAAATCATATTGTAGAATTTATTTATTTTATAAGTCTTTTAAACATAGAAATATTTTTAATTGTTTTTTCTAGTAAAATTTTCAATTGGAAGGTATCTCCTTATATTTGAATCCAAGTGGTTGTAAATACATAGGAGGCAATGGATAATGAAATTTACAAACGACATTTTTTTCTTACATGTACATGTGTGTTTATGTTGTTTAGGTTTTTTTAATGTAATGGGCAATATTGATACATCACATGAAATATAGTTATCTATAAAAACGTTTTAAAACATTTGCATTTATTCCATACACCCCCACCCCAAAGTGCAGAGCTTGTAAGCAATATTTAGCTAATAATCTTTAGCCACAGTTCTTATGCTTATGAAATATCTGATGAGGGCTTTGGTAACTTCAAGTGGGTAATGGAACTCTTTCTTGAATGGCTGCTGAACAACTTTTCTCTATTGCCATTTTCATGGTCCAGTTTTATGCTCTCCATTTGTCAGCACTGATGTGTTGTGAAGGATTTCCTGGTCGACAAAATCATCAAATTGACAAAATTTTCAATGACTCTTAGCCTCATTCTCTCTATGGAAAATAAGAGTCAAGCTATAAGGCATAGTAAAATAATAGGGTTTCATGTTGTGAAATGTTTAGTCGTATTTGTACCAAATTTGAGTGTCTCCAAAACTATATTGTAATGTAGCTTCCAGTGTGCAGTTTCTCTTGTCCTTTGCAACTATTTAGACTGAATTTGAGCATACTCCAAAACTATTGCAGTGCAGCGTTCAGTGGGCAGTTTCTCTCCCCCTCTGCAAACTTCCTTTCCACATTCAGAAGGTATGAGACTGAACAAATGAACTTAGCATAGTCTGAAGTCAATGGCTCTTCTCAAAGTGTTGGAACTCATTTACAATGAACAAAACATTCAAGGGCAAGTGAAGATGGACATGGAACAGGAACGCTGTTTTTCATGCTGATTCTAGTCCAGATTTATGTAGTTTTCTTCAGTCAAATTTCACCATTCTGATTAGCCACAATCTGACACAAAAATGACACCAAATAGACATTGTAAATGCAGCTGCACTCAATGATCTTCCAGCCAAACCTCAAAAGATCCATCTTGACACGGTCAAAATTGCCATACAGATAATACAGATTGCAAAAGCATGGCTTCCACCATGAGGATTGCACAATGCACCATCAACAATCAACATGTCAACTGGCTCAGGGGAATCCAGATGATGCAGAGAATCTGAGGAAAAAATAGAACAAGAAATACAATCCACAGGAAAATCTAGAATTCCACATGCAATTAATTAAGCAAAATCCTGAATATCAAACAATTAACCCATGAGAACTGACAATACTCATGATTAAGAAAGCCAGAACAAGGTTAAAACCTTTGTTTGGAGTTAAAGAAACAATTGCAGACAAGGACTTTAATTCTCAAACAAAGCCAACTTTGATCCTTAAAATGTAGTTCAGGACATGGAAAATAACACAGCTTAGGTGGATTGGGCATGCTTAGGTAGAGCATTGAGGCAATTCCATCATAAGGCTACCTCTGTGGGCAGGGTCTAGCAGAATACTACAAGTCTTCAGGAAATTGAAGGGAAGGAGCTACTCATCATCCTAAATAGCAAAATCCAGCGTTCAGGTTCGTCTGAGAGCTGTCGAGATCATTTGGCCCTTCAGAATAACAGATAGCAAGGTTCCAGATCCAGAGTGATCCTGTTTCAGGGTATACATGTAGTCAAGAGGTTCACAGGGAAATTACACAGTGAATGCAGATGGCTTTGGAGCTGGAGTTGAAGATAAAGCTTGGAATGATATGGACCAAAAAGATGCATCTCATACAAACTATGAAAGACAGTATAACTTACATGGACCAAACGTAAAGGGTGCTGTGTTTATACTGTACAATCACAAAATAACACAGTGATAACTGGAAATGGAGCCAAGGCCTCACACATCTACAAGAGCTCCTGTTTCTGTTACCAATCCCATGATGCTTCAACTTTTATGTTGGTGATAGGCTGCCAACAAGAAAGGCATCAACAACTGAGAGCCTGAGAACCATATGAACAAGCAAATGAGATGATTGTTACCAGAAATTAGAAACATATAGGTTGTCCCAAGTAAGGCACTTTGAAATACAGGCTGCCAAATTACAACAGGTTATTCATGCTAAAAGTTTCACTACCACCAAACAACAAAGCCAAGCATTTGAATATACAGTGAAGGTGCAAATCAAGCAATCTATGACCTCCTAAGCACCCAGAACATTGTTATCATGTGACAATATACTCAGTTCCCACCAAAAAGATACCCCAAAGATGATCCACCTCCTGGAGCTGCATGTACCTTTGTTGTTGGCCTATCCTGCACCAAGAACAGTATCATGTTAGATTACCAGAGAGAAGCACATTTTTTTAAACAGATAATAACATGTGTTCTCTGCACAAAGTTGACAAAAGAGAAAAAAGGTCACCAAAGGGACAAAGTGCTGATGCATAAGCAGACACATTCTTAAGAATTCAGACCATAACTGAGAAAGAATGATAAAATGCCTTCTCCACACAAAGTACAGAAAGAGAAGGTTCCCACCAAAGCAACAGTTGCTGATGCATATGCAGACAGTGCTTTTAAGATTTCAGACTGTAACTGAGAAAGAACAAAAGGGCTGCAGCAGCAAGAGCACAAGGGGTCTCTGACTGAAGCACATGAAGAGATCCACAGTGGGAATTCAGTTCTGATCACCAGATTTTCTGGATGGAATAAGTAAGCAAAGACGAAGAAAGTTGACTCCATTCAGAAACTGGCAGCAGACAAAATGGCAATGTTATGATCAACAACATTGCAAGGTCTTTGGAACTCAAGTAGATAGATCAGAAAGCTCACAGTGATGAAGTTCCCAGTGTTCTGGCCATCCGCCCTGTGATAATTATTGGAGCTCCTTCCCATTTTGTTCTGTCCTCCCATATCAACCAAGCTTCCGGAGTCCTCAACAGTTTTAGCAGGAGCCAGAGCAGGTTTCTCTTCAGGGGGAGTTCTTGCTAGCCCTGCCGGACGTTGTTCAGCTACTGTGGGTTGTGGAGGCTGTGCAGGTGCTCTTGCTGGAGGCTTGGGCTGAGGAGTCTCAGTCGATCCAAAGAGATAGCCTAATGAGCTTTGCCCTCCTCCACTGCTTCCGCCACGCACCATTTTATTTTTTTTTGGTCTTCACACTTTTCAATGAAGGTAGAACGAAACCAAAGGGTCCGGAGTCTGCAAAACCACAAACCGTAACCAAAACCGAGAGTCAAACAAAGCAGCTCTCGGCACTGAAGCTCGAGATGAAAAATGCAGTGAAACAGACAGAAACAAAAGAATCTGAAGACAGACATTTCTCTAACACAAACCAAGTCCCCTAAACTACTTTTTCGGCTGCAAAAACTATGTTAGCCATAAGCTACAGTACACAACGCACTGTCAACGACCGGAATCCCATATCCTAGTATCGAAGAAAAGAAACCCTAGAAGAAAGCAAGAAACACAACACGGAAATCAACAACAACATGAAACGAAATCCCCTCCGCAAACAAGATCTTCCACTCCGCACTGCAATGCCAGCATCACTGTCTCCTTATACTACCAAAACTGGTGGGGAAGAAGAGGGGGGAGAAAGCCCTCGAGCTCGGAAAAAGGATAAGTTATAGTACCGGAGAGTTGCCGCACAGATCCGCAGGCGACACAGCAAGGTGCAATGCAGCTCGAAGACAAAGCGCACACAGTCTCACTCACAAAACACACTCTTTCTTTCTCTCTCTCTCTCGCTCTCTCTCTACAAGACTCATGACCACTTGGGAAAACCCTAGGGGCATTGACATAGCCCTGGGGAAAGCCCTAAGGGCATTGGCAGGGCCGTGGAAACCATAGGGGCATTGCCAAGTTCCTTCGGGGGAAAAAAGGGCTTGTACATGCCCACAGACAAGTTCAGCTGCCATAAAGGACGAGGCAAACCTCTTTGAACTCTTTTGAGAACCATGGTTATGAACCCTATGAATACTCACCTTTATAATTGGAGGGGGTTTGATGCAATTTCTCATACCCACCCAGTAAATGGAATGTTACATACCTGAATCAATTATGACTGAAGTTTAACCAATTTGATCCTAACCACAACCATAGATTAGGTCTAGGGAAAGGCCTGCCCAGGGCCTCCCCTAAAGACTGTGCAATACCTTATTGGATTAAAAAAAAAAATGGGCGTCTATTTTTCCTTATTTATCCAATCCAATAATCACAGGATAAACAGGTAAGGGCAGTTAGTCCTCATATAAGTTATAGCTCCTATTTACCCAAAACCCTAGTTTCCTAGAGTCACAGATGTATCTTTCTCCGGTTATGCATAAGTCCTACATGTGCAAAAAGGTTATTAAAAAATGTCCATCATGTTCAAAAGGAAGTATTATGCACTTCTTTGGATATATCAGTTTGGAGAAAACAGATTCTAGGTTATATGATATTACGTTGTTGTACGTATCTGATTGGTAAATTGGTGTTAAAAATATAACCACACAACACTGGTTGTAACAAATCAGTGTCCACAATATTCTGAAGAGTTTTTAGTTTTTTGACTACCCGGATTGAATGCGGGAATGAACATAACTTTTTGGGAAGACCAATCAACTAAAATGCTGCTGCAATAGGTACCCTTCAAAAGGAGAGCTTTAGCTCTAAAATGTAAAATGACACTAGTTTAGTTTTCTCAAACTTCAAGTCATTCTTAAGTTAGTGCCACACCTGTTTGAGCTAACTTGACATCCTGTAAATTCTTCCTTTTTCCTTTTTCTTATTCTTTTGTACATTTTTCAATTCTACGGTGTGTTTATAAATCAAGTTTTGCAGGGTTGCATCATTTTTTCAGTTTTTTCCTTAACGTCTAGTTAAAGTGGCGGATGTTACCTTTTTCTAGTTGCAAAAAGTAGCAGCTGCACCTATTGTAATGATGCTACGAACCTTGCTATTCTTTTTCATTAACATCAATGAGGCAATAGTTGGGAGCCCTTGCAAAGCAGGAGTGTTAACTTACCTCGGACGTAGTTTGGAGGTCTTTTTGGGATGTCAGCTACCCCTAGACCTTTAACAAAAAATCTACAAATTTTGTAATTTAGCGTTAGCAACTAAGCTAGCAACCTCTCAAATATTTTAAAATATCTTAAATGCAAAAAATGATGAAAGTTATCATGAAATTTTGATTGCCAATCCTATGACAACCAAACATACATAAATCACAAGACCTGATAGTGAAAAGAATGTTATGCCTATTCCTTTAAGAGTGAGAAGGATCTTACCCTCTTAAAAAGGGTTTTTGGGTTAGGCATAAGATCCTTAATATCCCTTCTGTTTTATAGGAGGGATATTCACAGATGACGCACCCTCCACACATACTAGAAATTCTCTTGGAGTGCTTTTACCTGCATATAATCTGTCTTTAATTTCATCTCATCTCATTTACAAATTTGCATCTTTTAACAAATCTAGATTGAGGGAATATGCACAATTGGGATATTTCAACTTTCAACCTCCACTTTGAAGCTTGTATATCAGGTTGCAAAGTAAAGGGTCTTGGAACCAACAAATGAATTGAATGTTATGAAGAATGGAGTGGACATGAAGAATCCAATAATTGGGTAGTCTCTCCAATTTGTTCAAAGGTTCAGACTGTATATACAATATGCAACCAGTTTATTTCAGTACTTTAAAAAGCTTCCCTCTCCGTGGGATTGGTGGTAGTCTGCTACTATACATGAACACTGCTCATGATGAAAAGGAAACATACATGCTGAAAATATCTGATATATTGTAACACAAAAATATTCAAATAATTTTAGGAAACCAGAATTTATTTCTCTTTTTTTTTTTTCAATTCACGAAATCAGCGCTTTTTTGTTGTTGAAAAACACATTTTACAGCCCTCCTTACGTCTATTTTTCCTCCAAGAATTCTTGAAAACACATTCTTGCAAAGTTGGGCAGGTTTTTACTGTCAACAGACCACAAGAACAAGAGTTCATCTTTGTGCATTTTTAGGTTTCGTGAATCTGGTGTCAAATTCCTTGAGGAGTTTGAGGTTGGGATGCTAACATGAAACAGGTGATTGAAGGATGATTTGAGTAATGGCAACAGGGTTGAATCTTAACATTTATCCCTTGCTTGTTGTTGTTGTTAGACTTACTCTGTTGTCTGCAAGATGTAGATGACATCTGTATTGGAAACTTATAGGCTTATAGGCTGCCCATTCATGTGCCTGCCATTCTCTTCTGTCCTGCATGTAAACAAGTTGGAGAACACAGGTCCAGGGATGGAATCCACAAATTTTGTGAATCTGTAAGATTCTTCCATTTCACCATTCATGAGACTTATACCCTCCCCCCCTTTCTCTCTGCCTGCAGAACTCCAGTCTGTCCCCATCTGGCTCCAATTTTGTATTCCCCTTCTCCTTGGCAGGATCAAAATGCAGATGGTTACAGATTCTCTGTTTCTAATTTTCCACTTGGGAGATTGAAATGATAGGTTAGGTTTGTGTTTGCTCCAAGCATTCCAAATGAGAAGACATTAAAACTGAATAATGTATGATACACCATGCTTGTGAACATAATTGGGACTCAAATAAAAACCTGTACTCATCACATGTAAAAGAGTGTAAACATGATAATTGGTGAATGTAGTCAGGGCTCACACCAGTGGTGACACAGTAAATTGTGTACATGTAATTTCAAAGTTGGAAATGGAGAAAAAAGCTTGTTTAGTTGTAATAAAAACAGAAGAAGTAATGTGCCAGAACCCTATCTGTTAATTTAAGTCTTAAAATCTTTGAATAAAATCAGAGGGTGAAACAACACTTGTTCACTCTACCATGCAGAGTTTTACAAATATACAAATCTTCATTTACAACATTTGTAAGCTCTTCATTTTTCCAGAAAGCAAGCAACATCACCTCTGCCATTCACATTCCCTTGCACACACCCAGCTTCTGTCTGTGTAGATTCCAGCCCAGTTTTGTACTTTGTTGTACTCCTAAACCCTCTAAACTTACCACGCATCCCCAATTGAACAAGGCAACCTATCATAGTTGACCTCTTTTCGTGCTTCCTAATGAAACTAGCAAGCCATAACACATGGAATCAACACACCAAACAAGCTTAAAACTGAACCTTGCCTCGCATCATTACAATGTTTACATTTAGCTAAAGATTATGTAACAAAATGCAGGTGCATGGATTACAACCCAACTCAGAGGAGAAGTTCTACTTTCTATGTCACTGATTCTTGCCAGGTGATCCAAAAACAAATAAGAATAAGAGTGTCTTTGTTCTAGCCTCCTTACTTTCTATTTCTATAGATATCTCATTACAATTTTTCCTGAGGGGCCACCTCCAAGCTCCACCACATGGAGTCGCTCACTTGACAAAGTACAGAATCAGTTTGTTATCACAAATTTTGTCCCACTCAAATTGGCATACATGTAGCACACTATGGAAGAGACCTACCAGAACCTCACCAGACATGCACCCTAAACACATAAACAGAACTGGTAAGAATCGCATGGTGATCCCAAGATCTGTAACCATCTTCATATGGATGGGAATTTTGTTTTGAAAATATCCACAGCATCAGCCTGCTAGAACAAGGAATAGAAGGAAGCCTACCATATTTTTGACCTTGCTTCTTGGCTCATTTGTTCTATAGAAATTGAACAATCAAGTAGGTATCATATACTCAGATGCCCAATTTTGCAGCAAAGCTCTTGGAAACCAAGAATGCCATCCTCTTGCAACTGACGAAACTTGTCTTCTTTGGGAATAGGGTCCAAATACACATAATGAATGAGCTCTTTTCCATACTTCAGCTGCCAGGCAGTATTCTCTCTTTGCCTGTTGAAATAAATAGCTGTATTCTCTCTATTTTGGTTGAAGTCACATGGTGAGAATTTCTGGTCCACCTTGTTGAATTCGAGTACAATATCTGCAGGCACCAAGGCTCTTCTTCATTTTTTGGCACATGTCTTGTTGCTCACCCTGGATATCATTCTGCAGAATCATTCGCAAAATTATGTCTTAAATGCGCCTAGGACTGCATGTGCTAAAATTGAAAACAAAAGAATTGAGGTGCTCATGTGCTTATATATTTGCCAAATGTAGTTTGGCCCAGGTAAAGAAGAGATATTGTATCCCTCTTGTCGATGAACTGATGAAATACATTCAAGATGTGAGCATACCTGGAAATCAAGAAGAAGCACACAGGAACTTGGAAGCACTGTAAACTGCTCTCACTTGTGTCTGTAGCCACCCAAGCCATTACCATCCAGCAAATTCCCTAGCCATGTTGAGTTGTTCAGTTTGTACAGAGTTACTTCCCAAGTGTGGCAATCTGGCTTGACACCACATTTGGGCAAGTTCACTGTATGTCCAGATTTTTCAAGAGCTTTCTGTGAAAATCAAGAATGGAAATAGTGTTCAAGAAAATAGTCAAAAAGTCATTACTTTAAATTGAAATATGGTCAAGATCCAAACTAACTTCGATTGCTTAACCTCAAAATGAACCTCAACAGATCATGAGAAAAATTACTACAAGAGATTAATTTAAAGAAGAAGACACAAACTGGTCCAGATGGAGTGTTGGAAATTTGTTTACATGTATTTCTTGCCAGATCAAAATTTTAAAATTCCAAGCTAATTGGATAACATTGTGGACACCATAGTTATCTATAACAAATGAGGTAAGTTGGCAAACCAAGACAGCCCTGAGTTGTCTTTAAATCTTTTCTGCAAGGAATTCAAAAGAATAAACTTGGGTTGTAGAATATCTTAATAGAGTTGACACATGTGCTAGGCCTGCATGGTAGGGTCATAACCTCCTTGGCCGGCCTTCAAAATTCCCCAAAATTGTGTTTCCATCAACACTTCCTTGAACAGGGCTCTTGTGTCCACCACAATCTTCAAAAAGTTCATTCAGGTCAGAGGATTTGCCAGTTTCAGAAGTTCACTCTTGAGCTTTGGACAATCCATGGTGGGTTTCAAGTAATTGACAGTTTTGGTGATATCCAAAAGAATTCCTCACTGCTTTGAACTGAAATACAGATGCCAATAAGTCAAACCCGAATTTAAGCTCTTGCACATGGAGAGAACAAAGTTGCAACAACAAGTTTACTTAAGTTTTTAGACTTTTCCCTACGTGTGTTTTCTACCAATTGCAAGGCTCTTCTCAACATGTAGGGTCATTAATGTTCTTATGCATGGTTCCAAGGCTAGCAAACCATATCATTGTGTATGGCAGCATAAATTATTAATTCAAGGTACTTTGAAGACATTAGTAAATTGGAACTTGTGAAAACTGGATCCAAACATGAGTTGACTAAGTATGTTGCTTGTGGAGTTCTTGCTCCAACAATGCAACATCCAAGCATGCCTCCAGATTAAAAGACGGAGTCAGGCATTGACCATGCAGATGCCTCCTTACATGTAGCCCTTTACACGTCTGAGTACTTGGGCATTATACCCTCTGATTGTGTGTATACTGCTTTAAAAAAACATAGCCAAGAAATCATACCAATAGTACTTACAGTTGTGATTCATGTAGAGCAGTAATTAATCTTGCGCTTGAGTTGCAATAAAACCTGTTGATCCACTACCAAGTTCAGTGACCATACGTGCTACACCTAGTACACCATATGTTCCAAAAGCAGCTACGAAAACCAATCTCATCACTGCTGTTGCCGCTGCTGTGACCATTGTAATCTGAGTTCTGTGCTTGCCAGTTGCAGGTACAGAGGGAATGGTGATATCCTTGTATGAAAGTAGATATGCTGCAAAATAGATAATGCAACAATCTTAGATGTCCAGAGTTCTTCTTCTTTAAAAATTAAAAGGCCAACAACACTTAAAAGAGATGCCTTGACCCTTAGCAACAACTCCTACAAGTTTGAACAATTCTAGTCATGTACAATTTTTAGAAGAGATCAGAAGAGGATAGGGTTTGAATAGCTGTGATCTTTAGAGGTTTATGTCAAGTATGTGAACTTTGAGCTTGGGGGAGAAGCAAATTCTTCTCTGTAAGAGATGCTTCTATGGTTGGCAGGAGAGCTCCATTGTAATAAAACATTCTTTGTTGTTTCCAACATGGTATCAAAACAAGATTAGATCTACAAGGTAATAATAGCAATTAAAAATAGTCATAGATCCAATTTAGTGAAAAGTAAAGAATTCATTGAAATGAATCATTGAGAGTAGTTCCCCATGACATCATCACTTTCCTTTGGAAGTAATTAGGGGTCTAACTATAACACATTAGAAATTTGAGTGGAAGGTAGGTTTGATGGATCAAACTATCACACTTAAAAATTTTGATAAACAAAGATTTGTGATTAGTAGTTGATGGGACAAGTGTAAAACCTAGTACAACCAATGGTTAAATTACATGGGATAAAAGAGATCAAATGGCTAGAACAAGTCTTATAACCCCTCTTAGAAACAACCAAATGCACTTGGAGACTAATGCTAAAATGTCAAAGGAGGTGTTGGATAAATTGGCTGCAATATTTGAAACCAAAGACATCATATCAAATGCCTTTGCTACCACTCATTTTCATAGTCAAAAGATGAGTGAAATTGAAAGTGTAGAAAAACACTTGAGTTCCTTTAATGTTTTGAAGACACAACTAAAGGTTGTAAAGACCAAAATGGTAGATGAATAAGCAACATAATGTTGTTTGGTTCATTATGATGAGTTTGTAGTGTCATTAACAAGACAAAACAAACTACTTGGTTCATTACTAGAAGCATATGAACCTTATGGCGGGACCCCGGGGTCCCAAATAATAAAGCTAAAATGTCGAAGGCAATTAATTAATTTTTGTGTCGGCGATGGTCGCCCCGTCGCCCAGACGATCCAAACATGATTGCAATCATGTCCAAGCGCTACGTTGAGGACTGCTATGAAGAGCTGAATGCGCGTTTGCGTACTTTAATTAGATACTATGATGATATTGACATGTGGAGAACAACACCAATAAGCAAAATGCAAATGGCCCTTCAACACATTGAAGCATTCTTGGTCACCTTCCCTAAATCTTTCCTTGCGCAAAAATGGGAGCAGAATATCATTTGCTACCTTACCGCTGATAAATCAGCACCCGCATCAGACCAGCTGCTGGAGACGTAAAACACCTCTTCATCAATGGCCACCATGACATCCCCATCATCAACTGCCACAATTTCATTATCAGCGTCCACCAACTCCATTGCATCGGAGTTGTCAACATTGCGAGCTGAGCAGGTATCATATCGATCGGGCGGAGTCGGTGGTTCCCATCCGATCGTGATTCAGCAGCAACGTCGACCACTAGCGAATAGGAAGGAAACACATTGGAACGTTTCATTACCAAAATCGGCCAAGATGCGACCAACAAAATCCGTGCCGATTGGGCGTCTATGGAAATGGATCGGGTTGGTGTTGAATGGTAGCAGTCAGAAGGGATCATCATGAATCTGATCTAGAGTGGATTCTCGGAACGTGAGATTCAGGCCTTCTTATCCATCGGTGGTTCAAAGATCAGTCGATTGCGCAACATAATAAGTGCCCATGATTCAAATTCAGATTGAGGATTTCGGTGGCAGCTTCGCCATGCCTCATTATGGGCATTCACGGCCATCGGCCGATTATTTTAACTCCAACCTGATGGTTTTGAACTTTGTTGTTGCTGACCTTACCAGCGACAGCGCCGACGTGCTCTTTTATGACGAACGAACGCAAGGCAAGGATGCGGATGCGCCATGCAACTTGCGTTGCATGCGGTTTACATACCACTCCAATAAGTTCAAGACAATGCTTGAGCGCAAGCAGGCGACACCCAAGATCCTGGTGGTCATCCTCGACAACTGCGTCAAGTAGAACAAATCGCAACTTGTCATGCAGTTCTTTGCCCTGCTCTCCATCACATTCTACACTAAGGTCGTGTTGATTTACTTGATCCGTGGACATTCCCAGAACACTGCCGATAGGATTGTCGCGTGGTGCCGTAATGCGATGAAGGGAAAAAACTTCTACACTCCAATGGCTATCGTCGAGGCCATCACCCAAGTCAAAGGAGTCAACGCAAAGTTTATTGACCATCATGACTCTCAGCGCCCTTGTTACGTCGGTTGGGATCGAGTCCTGAAGAAGCATTTCAATCAGCTTCCCACTTGATACACGTTCAATTACTTTTTCGAGTTCGATCAAGGCCTCATGAACATGAAATTGTTGAGCTCAGCCCCAGACAGTTTGGCTATGTACTCCCACTAATCAAGGCATCAAGTCGGACTTGATTAAGAGATCGATTTTGTCTGATTTGTTCGGTGCCGGTATCATTACAGTTGAACAGGCAGCATGAATTCCCATACAACTACAAATTGCACCACTGTTAACCCTATCTAACAAAAAGTTGATTTCACTGAGGAAGAAGTACTTTTCGATTCCGCCCCAGGACCTATCGTACTATCTTAAAATTCCACTAACTCTGCATGCGCAACTTGATCAAACGGAACAGAACCAAGAGCAAGCCCCGATGACACGCCAAAACAAGCGCCAACATTTAGCAGTCGATGAGATGTGTAAATCGACACCAACGGTGGTGAAGGCAAGGCCGGGTCGCCCGAAGAAGGTCAAGATGATGGAGGTCGGGCCATCTCAGAAGTCCATCATGCGCTACTTCTCCCCCAAACCATAATTAACTCGCAAGGCTGACCCATAATATAAAGTACCTTACAATTTCAAAATGATTAGCTGGTCGTGTAGATCTCGGTGAATGCAGTAGATTGCCGCCTTCCTCAACTGAATCAAACTTGTATTGATGTTGCTACAGACTTTATGCAACAGCAGGATCCAGATGGGACCTTGGGGTCCTGCCATAAGGTTCATATGATGGGTTTGTAGTGTCATTAGTTCATGACAAAACAAACTATCAATGGATGAAGTCATAGGATTATTGCTTAAAGATTTTTTAAAAAAAAACTCATGTCTTTATAAGAGTAGGTAAGGCCTTATTCTTAGAAATGTCGGATATCAAAAAAAATTGGAAGTTTTTCACACAAGGATAAAATAATAGAATTTGAGAAAAGGAGAAAGTTTAAAATAAGATGTTTCTATTGTGAAAAGTCAAGTAACATGATAAAACATTGTAAGAAAATAATAACAAAGGAATAAAAGAGGAAAGTAAAAAATCACAATAAAAAATACAAGTGTTGTGTTATTTGTAATTTCTCTTTTAGTTGAATCTTCATTTAGATAATATGATATACGATGTGTAGACTTAGGGGCATTTCAACACATGACCCCAAACTTAGATAATTTTCTTGTCTATAATGCAATCTTTCCTATTCAATGTGTATTCCAAGGAGATGACAATAAACATCCCATTATTGGAAAAGGCACTATCTCTATTATTGACTTCTAAAGGAAAGTTGAAAGAAATAAAAGATGTTTTACATGTTCCTTCCTTAACAAAAAAAACCTTATTTTTGTAAGAAAAATAGTAGAAGTTGGATATAAAGTGTTAGTCCAAAATTATAATTGTATAGATTATGATGAAAGGGGAAAGTAATAACTAAAGCCATTTTGGAGAATGATTTGTATAGATTAGAAAATCATATTATTGCAAAAAACACACTTGTTATAGAAACTTTGGCATAAAAACTAAGATATATTACCAATGAAAAATAAAAACAATTGAAAGACTTAAACCTTGTAAAAGGGTTTTCCTTAAAAGAAGTAACATACAATCATTTATGTAAGGGTTGTGTAGAAGTGAAACAACATAGACAAAAATTCTTAAAGGATGGAGGACATTGAACATCTAGGTAGATAAAAAATTACTTTTAAGGGTCCAATCACCCTAATAGGAGCCATATGTGGCCCCTTAGACCATTGCTTTATTCTTAAAATATTTTTTAAAAATTTTAATACGTCTTTTAAAAAAAGTTTCAATTTTTAAAATTTTAAAATATTATTATGTTAAGCTATATATATTTTTAAATCCCAAAATATGTCATTAAAAAATATTTTCAAATTGTGCTTTTAATGTCAAAACTATTTTTAAATTGTTTTTATGTAAATTTTAAGCAGTGATTATAAGAGGTTAAAAATCCTTATATGTATTTTTCATTCATTAGATTGATTTCAATTTTTTATGGTATGTGCATAATGTATTTATTATATATATATATATATATATATGTGTTTTTTTTTTTTTTATAATCCAAAATTCAAAAAATTAAGTAGTGGTTACGATTGTTTTTGGTACATGTTTTTATGACTGCACCCTTAGATGTTTGTAGCCCTATGCAAACAAAGCTTCTTGGTGGAGCTAGTTACATAATCACCTTCATTGATGATTTTTCAAAGAGAATTGTGGTCAATTTTAAGAATTAGAAAAACCAAGTATTAAGTATCTTCCAAGAAAATGGTGGTGAGTACATTTCAAATGTCTTCAATCAATTTTGTATAAATAATGGCATAACAAGACAATTCATAGTGCTTTACACACTTGAACAAAATGGTGTAGCACAATGACAGAAAATGTCTTTACAATGATGTGCTAAAAACATGTTCAAGCAAGTTAAACTTCCCGATTTTTTTGGGCGGAAGTAGTATGAATGACAATATATCTACAAAATAAAACTCCTATGAAAGTTATTGTAGGAAAAACATTGGAGGAAATGTGGACAAGTGAGAAACCACATGTGGCACATCTCAAAGTGTTTAGTTGTCAAACCTATGCTTATGTCCCAACACAAAAAGACAAAAATTGGATTCAAAGTTTGAGAATTAATGTATCTTCATAGGATATATTGAACGAGTGACATGATATAAATTATTCAAGGAAAAAAATTGTATTCTATAACAAGGATGTCAATTTTGATGAAACATTTACAAGTTTTGAAAAATTGGGAGAACTTGTACACAACCAAGAAAGAAGTTATCAATCTAGTGATGATACATATAAAGTGGAAGTTAATGAGTTCATAATATAATCTCAAAAAGAGGGTGAGAACTCTACTATTGAAGATGGGTTAGATAACATTTTTGAGGACATAAAAGAAGAAATTATGATTGTGAATAACCAATCATCCATTCTACGAAGGTCGAAAAGGGGGAAAAAAAACTTTTGATAAATTCATCACTTCCATGATAAAGCTATGGAAGTTACAAAAGATGAAAACCTATTACTAGAACTTATTACTTTTGAACACCTAACGAGATTAATTGGGAGGAAACAATTAATTCCAAATTCAATTCAATGATGCAAAATGAAACATGGACATTAATTGACCTACTTCCATGATATAAAACTACTAGTTGTAAATGGATCTTTAAGATCAAATTGAAGTTTAATGGGAGTATTGACATTTACAAAGCACAGTTGATCGTTAAAAGATTTCACAAGTACATGGTTCTGATTATCATGGCATTTTTTCCCGTGTTGTAAAATTCACCTTTATACCAAATGGATGCCAAAATTACATTCCTTAATGGATACCTACAAGAAACAATTTATATGGAACAACACCAAGGGTTTATTCAAACCAAAGACTCATCACAAAGCTTGTAAGTTAAACATAAGACACTTTATGAATTTAAACAATCACCAAGAATGTGGTATGATATAATTGATACTTTTCTTTTGACATTTGGTTTTAAAAATAGTGTAGCAAACACCGACTTGTACATTCTTAGACAAGATAATCAATTGGTGATGTTGGCCTTATATGTTGATGATGCAATATTAGTAAACAATGATGTTGATGGATTGATCGAAAGTAAGTTGGCAAAAGAGTTTGCCATGACAAATTTGGGGCACATTCAACATTGTCTTGGGATTCAAATAAAAAAAGATAGATTGAATTGCACCATTTACATGCACCAAGCAAAGTACATTGAAACTAAATTACAAATGTTTAAGTTGGAAATGAGCAAAGTTGTTTCGACTGCACTTGAAATAGGTTTAAAGCTCACAAAGGAAATGTTTCCTTAAATTGAAAATGAAAAGGAAAACATGAAAAAGGTACCATACCAAAGTGTTGTAGGTAGCTTAATGTATTGTGTGACTTGTAGTACAAGACTTGACATTGCATATTTGGTGGGAATAATATTATAGTTTCTTACAAATCCAATTGAGACTCATTAGTAAATTGTCAAAGGGATTTTTGAATACCTTAGAAACACAACAATGTTTGGATTACTATATGATGGAAATAGGAATATAAATCTAATGGGATTTACATATGTTCATTAAGTAGAAGATTTTGATAGTAGAATATCAACATCAAGTCATCGTTTCACTTTTGTGGATGGTCTAATTGTTGAACTACTTCAATTATTGATGATGTGAATTCCATTTGTAGAACTATTACACCTTGGTCTCCACAATGAAACCCTATTGCCAAGAACTCAAACAACAAGGCATTGTAGATTGATTAAAGACCTATCTAAGTGGGAGTGTTAAAAAAATAGTTAGTTTATAATCATTTTATAAGTTACTAGTTTTTAAAAATATGAACATCAATGATTCTTTAAAAGAGATGTGAAGAGGTTAGGGTTTGAACAATTGTGATCTTCAAAGGTCTATGTCAAGTATTGAGCTTGAAGGAAAAATAAATTCTTAGGCGTAAAAAATACTTCATGGTGAAGAAAGTTCCATTGTAATAAAACTTTCTTTGTTATTTCCAACATTACAATTGTTATTTTGCATTTTTATGTAAAATATTCCAAACATAATAATAGCAAACTACTTATGCATTTGTCAAGAAGCTTGTAACAATCTTGACCATATTGTCAAGTTCCTTTATGTTATCATTATAGTGATCACTATCTAACAATATTTGTTTCATTATCTTAAATAACATATTAAACTACAAGCTTGGTACACCTACAATGTTCCAACTTCACTATGAGTTACAAGTATAAAATCTTAGATATTACTTAATCTTTGCACTTTACAAATTAAGTTTGTACCCCTTAATGTGGCTTACATTAAAATCATGTTATTAATCAATTTAATGAACATGAATTCTTCTAAAGATTTGAGATAATTTCACAATCTTTTAAATAACTTCCACTCATCTTGAAAGCCACATGTTTAGATTAATCACTCACATGAATAATTTTGTACAAATGTTGCAAATTATCATCGAATGAAGGGACTCCAAATTTTCCCTTCAATATAATGCATTGCACAGCTTTTGATTGGTTCATCGCAAATAACACAATTTTAAAATATAAAAATGAAATGCAAAAAAATTTCCTTATATAATTTACAAGATTGAAATTGAAGACAAAACATATGGAATAAATTTTCTACTTGTAACTTAGTTTATGACTAAACAACTTAGTTGTAAATTAAACTAGGTTGCAACTAGAAAATTTAACACATATCCTTGTTTTCCTTTTTAGTTTTGTAAATTATATAACTAAATAGGTAAGTAAATAACTAGTGAATTAGTGAAATAAATAAATAATTAATAATAATAAAATTCAAAAATGATAATTATTAACTAATTTATTAAAATATAATTATTAGTAGTTAGTACATATTGAATATAATACCTAATTAGTAAGTAGCCCTACCTACCTATTCACCTATGTATTTAACTACCTACATATTTATTTACCTACTTATCTAGCCTCCTTAACCAAACCACAATGTATATACAATATATTTAACATGCTTTAAATATAACAAAAATACATGAATCTATAAATATATCCCTAATATATTTGAAAACACCCTAAAATATTCCAAAACTATAAGTACATCACATAAAGGTAATCAAGTTGTAATTAATTTGACACAAAAGCCTCTTCTTGGATGAAAAGTTCAAAAAATTAGTCAACATGGAAGGATGAAAAACCTAGTCACAAATTATTCACACTATAGTCATAAGAAAAATAATAGATCGAAAAGTATGGTGATTAGTTGTAAAATTTACAAAATACATTGCAAATGACAATTAATTGCATACAACTTCACAATTAGACAATTGCATAATACAAAATTTCTTCTAATGGACACAAATATCACTTAAATCCATAATTATTATTTATATTCCCCCTACTTATGTTAGTTAAACAATAACCAACTTTGACTTATTACTATCTTGATTGTTAATTAATGATTATAAGCAAGGGGTATACATATCATTAATTATCATGCATGGTTTGATGTAGGAATATGCTCGAAGTTCAATACCAAACTTTTGGAAATAAATATTAATTTTTAGTCCACCCTAAAGAACTAACACCATGTCTTCCTCCTATGTTATGATTTATACCCTAATAAGATGTTTTGCAATTTGAGCTAGTTGAATCTGAAGATGGTGTGATAGTCATGCTAAAAAAATAGCCAAGGAAAGGAAAACAGAATATTCGGGTTTGAAATTAGGCTTAATTCATTTGAAGCAAATCTCACTTTGTTTAACACTTTATAATATAAACTACAAGCCCTCCAAATGTATTGAAAAAAATGTGAGTTTGTAATCGTATTTATCTTGTATCTTTCAATCACAATATTATTTTGTTACTAGTCACCCATGAATATAGAATTCACAAACATAGTCCCCATATTTGTGTTAGTTAAGATAGTGCCTACCTACATCTTTAGATTACTAATGGAATGGCATTTGTTTGTCACTCTTGCAAACTTTGAAGATTGTGAACCAAAAAAGATTTGTGCCTTTTTTGGTGGTCACTATACTTCATTATAAATTCCCAAGAACTCTTGTTGGGATGGAGCTTGAATGTGCTTTAGATTTGTTCTTCATGCACATGTCTTGTGGTACTATACTATATGTTTAACTAACAAGTTGTGCTTGTCTTTTTGTAGGTTTCAAATTTTTTCCTTCAAAATGGTAAATGTATCAAATTTACTATTTAAGGTGATACATGTATTTGTGGTAGCAAGTGGCATGAATAACATTGCCCATATTACAAAACTTGTTATCAAACTTGGGCTCCACATTGCTTTGCGCTATTAATGATAATCCATTTATAGAAAATAAAGTACAATAAGTTTACAAGTATGATGTTAAAGGCTGAAATTGAAATATATGTTGGATGATATGCTCAAGCCCTCATTATTTTGTGGCAACCTATAGATTAAACTTATCAAGTATTAGCTAATATTTCTATTTTTAGTGCAATAGTTCAAGTATATAAACAACACGGGTTATCTTTCCCATGAACGATTATGTTCCCTGCAATGTGTTTCTATGTGTAAAACTTTTTACTTTAAATAAAAAAATTTACATGGTATTAGAGTTGTTCAGCTTAGGATTGTGAACTTTTATTTTCCTCAAACTAGTGTGACTAGCCAAGGAATGTAGCTCACGAGTGGGTGACTTCCCCCAATGTTTATATTGAAATACAACAATATTTGATCAAAAGACTAATTAAGATGTAGAGAAAGCAGACTACACATGTACAAGAGATTTGGCAAGATCTAATAGTAAGCAAAACCATTACAACACACAATAGTCATGATAGGTGGTGACCCAAAATTCCAGAGGCTCATCATTTGGAAGGGACATCTAATTATGGTGTTTGGGCATACATAATGAAACATGCTCTTCAACATGACAAATTGTTCTCCTACTGTGTGATTTGACCTTCTAGCCCAATGAGTGACCAGGAGATCATTGGATGGTCAAAAACAATGAGTGTAGTTAATAATAATGTGAAAAATTTTTGTTTTTGCTCAAATGATATTATGATTTACATTTGTTTGTTGGAAGGCTCTTAGGGATCATTATGAATTTGATGTGTGCCTACAAAAATCATGTTAATTGAAAAAAAAATCAGTTTAAGAAATAATAACAATATTACTATGCATGTTCATCTAACATAGATAAAAAAATGTAGTAGATCAACTTGAGGAAATTGGATAGTCACTGCTTGAGGACATTATTGTCCACTATATGCTCCAAAAGCTACCTATGGAATATGACACATTCAAAGAAATGCATACTAGAAATGATCAACTTCCAACTTACAAGGCTTTCAAAGCCAAGTTACTAAGCAAGGAGATTGTTTTAAGGTTTATTGCAAAAGATTATGGAGAAGTGCTTGCGGTGGAAGGTTGCAAGAATACATTTGGCAATTCAAAGAATCATTGACTTCAAGTTTGGCAAAACCCAAATGTTTTTTTCGGAGGATTGAATAACAATCATCATCGTCCAATGGCATAAAGAAAGAACTTCAACAATTTTTGAAGCATTAATTTTTCTTCAACCACAAGCCAACTTGTTCACAACTCAACACACAACTATCAACCACATTATAGAGCATGAAAGGCTAACCAACCAAGGTTAGTGGTTTACAACTATTGCAAAAAAAATGGTCATTTGAAATGTGAATGCAAAATTCGAGCGATGATTGATCACATGAAGGACTTGGAATTTAAACTTCAAGAAAAAAGGAATCTACTACATGGCCATTAAGATTTTGTAGTTGTTCCATTCGGACATGTGTGGGCCATTTCAAGTGCCATCTTCAAGAAGGGCATGTTACTTTGTGAGCTTCATTGACAACTATTATGGGAGAACTTGGGTGCATTTCATGGTTCACAAAGATGAAGTCTTCAACAAGTTTCATCTTTTTGGTAAGAGGTTGAAACCAATGTTGCCTTATTCTTCCTTTTTGAGGGAACCTCTGGTTTGATTTTGACACTTTAACATTTATGTGACAATTTTCCAAGTATGGGTTTGAGCTAGGTTTTTCCAAAATTTGAAACCTTCAGTTTTGGTTCTATCACATTTTTTCAAATTCAAGAACCTCTAGACCTGGTTTTTGAATTAGGTCTGGTTCCATGTACACACTACACATTCTCCAATGCTAAAGATTATGTGAGTATAAAGTTTTATGGAAAATTAAAATAGGGGTCTATGTAAATATAAAGTTGAAAAATTAATTATAATTAATAATTAATTATAAAGTTCAGTCTACTTATTAACTTTTGAAAAAAATCAACTTTTGTACATATATATCCTTACCCTATTTTCAAAAATTTTTTTTCATGGTTTCAGTTTTAGATTTAACAAGACATTTTTTCCATGGTTTGGTTTTTGTGTCAATTCCAACAAGTTGATGTTAATTCGGATCCAAATTACAAAAACCTAACCTAAACCACTAGTTTTTACCTTTCAAACCGGATACCTTCACAACATTAATTGAAAAAGATGTTCCCCAATGAATATTTGCACTTTGGACAAATAAAAGTGGTGAATATACTTCACATTGTTTTTTGACTTATTGTGTTAATGTTGGCATCAAAAGACAATTTCCTACACCATACACCCATTACCATAATGGTGTGGCTAAAAGACATAATTGCTCTCTACTTGATATCATTGGATGTTTTCTCTTGGATAAGAGATTACCCCAATTCTTATGGGGAAAAGTTGTTTGGGTGTTGAATTTGAGATCAACAAAACTTCACCTTGACAACATTTGAAGAGCTGTTTTTTGGTAAAAAGCCATCAGTTACACATTTACATGCATATGGATCCACTATTTATGTGCATAACAACAAACCAAATTAAGGGAAATTGGTTGTTCACAATGAAGAGTGAATTATTCTTAATCATGATGACAAAGTCAAATATTATCATTATTATTAGCCATCCACCTGCAAGGTCATTATTTTTCATGATGTCGAAATTGTGGAGACTTCTAATCCAATCATCTTGGACAATGATGCCTTTGTTGCTAATAACATTAGCGACCCACCTTTGTTGTGGTGTTTGCACCGATTTCAACACCAAATTTCAATTCTTTGTTGATTATTATAGTTTGAAGTGTTGATCTAGTGTCACCGTCATGAAATTCATCACCACCAATTATTTTGACTTCGTGGGCTCATCAATTTTCATTGACATTTGCAACTATTTTTTCAACTAAATTAACAATGCTCACTAAATCAACAACAACAACGGTGTTAACATTACGAATGTCCATGGTGCACATGCCACCATTGGTGTCAGCTAAATCAATGGCACCGACTTTAACAGTTTCATATTTTATGCCACTTAACACAATGTCATTATGACGATCTTCATGTGAGCATTGTCTTCATTAGTGACTTGAAGATTTCATTATTTCTTGCAAATTCGAAATGGTGGCCGAAATGTTCAACACTATTGAGATGACAAAGAAGATCTTCAATATTAAGATGTTTGTTTTGATCCTAATTGGCAAGTTGCGATGTAGGAGGAATACTATTCCATTTTAGCAAATCACACATGGACATTGGAGGACTTTCCTCCTAGCAAACGTGCCATCACATTTCATTAGGTGTATAAGAAAAAACAAAATGTCATTGGTGATGGGGTTCAATATAAGGTTTGACTAATTGTGCACAGCTTTGAACAATGTTTTGGTTTGGACTACATGGAAACTTTTGCTTTAGTTTTGAAGTGGGAGACCACCTGTACATTAACCACCATTGCCGCACACAATGGATGGCGCATTGAACATCTTGATGTCCAAACAACTTTTCTTAATGGCTTTTTCAATGAGGAAGTTTTCATGTTCCAATTGGAAGGCCTTGTCGTGCTTAGACAAGAACAAAAGGTATGTTACCTTTGACACACTCTTTATGGCCTACGTCAAAGCCTTCAACCTTGGTATATTCACATCAACCAATATCTTCACCATGGTGGCCTTTGCAAAAGTGATGCTGATGGCAACCTTTACATTCTTGCTATTGCCTCCTCTATAATCTTGTTGATTCTCTATGTTGATGATTTACTCACCATTGGCAACAATCATGCCTTGCTCCAAACCATTGTCTTTGTTATGAAGATTGAATTTGTTGTGATGGAATTCGGTCCCATTCAACATTATCTTGGTGTCCAATTTCAATGAACACATCACAATTTTCTTTTGCATTAAACAAACGTTTGTTTCAAAAAATTTCACGAAACCTAGATGTTGGATTCTTGCCCAACTTACGTGCCTATCCATGAAGGAATTATTTTCAACATGGACACTGCTCCTGATGATCCCACTCCATATCCTCATCTTGTGGGTAAGCTTTTATATCTCCTTTGCATGCATCTCGACATTGCCTATGTTGTCAATGTTGTTAATCGAGACATGCAAGCACTTGAAGTTGCCCATCTTCAAATTGTGCTTTCTATGTTTCACTATCTTCGTCATTACCCTTCATGTGGAATCTATTACATAGAAAGGGAGGTGAATACATTGTGGGGTTACATCAATGTTAATTTTGCTCAAGATGCAGATGATCAATGTTCCACATGTGCCTACATCTTAATGCTTGGATCCTCTCCCATTTCATAGAAGACGCAAAAGTAGATTATGACTATTAGATCTAGCTATGAAGCTAGGTGTCGAACCTTGTCTAATTGTGCTTGTGAAAGACTTTAGTTTCGTGGGCTACTTGGATGATATTGGTTTTGGACATGTTGGCCCAACCATTCTCAAGTGTGATAATCAAAGTGCAATAAAGCTTATTAAAAGTCCTATCTTCCACGACAAATCTAAACACTTTGAGAAAGATTGGCGTTTTGCACACCAACAAGTGGAATAGAGAGTCATCATTGTTGACTACATTTCTACTACCAACCAAGATATGCTCACAGAGGCCAAATTTAAGATCAAACTACATATGTTGAGTTTAGAGGAGCCACAACACCTCATGGCTTGATGGCTTTGAAGTATAATTAGTTGTTAATCAGTCGTGGCATGATCATGAAGATTATGCAGTCTTATTTTGGATTGAAAGGGGGTGAGGTGAATTTTAATTTCTTTTTAAAAATACTATGCTTTTCTAGTCCAGCACATATTTGTCATTATAGAATAGAGTTTAATGATGCCATGAGCAAGACAGGGTGTTGGATGATATGCTCAAGCCCTCATTATTTGTGGCAACTTCTAGATTAAACTTATCAAGTATTAGTTAGTATTTTTATTCTTAGTGCATAAGTTCAGGTATATAAACAGCATGGGCTATCTTGCCCATGAGCAGTTATGTTCCCTGCAGTGAGTTTCTGTGTGTAAAACTCTTTACTTTGAATAAAGCATTTTACAATATGGTGATCGTATGGTGATCGTATTTTCTGCAAAAACATCTAACTCTGTACATGGATGAGTGGAGTGACAATGAGCTTGCAGGCTTTGTTTGGTTGCAAATGAAGAAGCCTCGACTGGTCTTTCCTTACCAGACTCCAGCTAGTGCCTTCTGTGTGATCCTCCTGCAGCTACCAGTAACAGCTTGTGGTCATGTGTTCAGCGTCCTGGAAAGCATTTGTTTTCAGAATTGCTAATCTTAGTTCAAGGTTTCCTCACTTACCCGGCATTGTAGTTTGCAAAGGCTAGGAATCGGATGCATTTTTTGGGATGCAGGACCACCAAAATGTATGGGATGATGGCAACAACATTGATCCCACTTTGTCTATTTCTATTACATCATCATGAGGCGTATGATGCTGAGGCAAGACTTTTAAGTGGATGGGAATTACGAGCAATCAATCACAACTCTGAGTCAGCCTGTTGCTCAGATCTCAGAGGTTTCAAACAGGAAGTAATCTCCTCTCAGCACTACAGAAATTGAAGTAAGGTTGCAAATCTTTTATGGTCTTACTTAGGGCGACTTTAGATGAGGGTCCAAGGTCCAGGGACTAATGAACTCAAGCAATTTTATTGGTTGAAAGCTTTAAATTGGTCCCAATCCCTTTAGACAAGGGTCCAAGACCAAAAAGTGGCAAATTGAGGCTAAACCTACATGGCACCTGTTTTGGAGGGAAAATCAATTGGTTCGGACCAAAAAACAGTGCTAAAATGACAGCTCCTGATTTGGAGAACCAAGAATCAGGCTAGGGATCAAGGTATAGTCCAACTCAAGGACTCAATTTGCTTCAAATCAGTCCAAATTGGTTATTTGGAAATTGGAGCCTGCACCCTCGTCTAAAGTGGGGCTTAGGCTTAATTCAGGTCTGATTAGGTTCTATTAGTAAAACGACTCCTTTGATTGTGCAAAGGAGAAAGGGTGTTCTGGGTGTAACTAAGGAACCTTGATGATATTATGATTTAAGTCCTGTGATAATGTGACAGTAGGTGCCTCACTATTCACATCCGGGAAATCATGACCTAACTTTTCCCTTTGTATTTCCAGGTACTTCACAATATGTACCTGGCCACTTTAGCCCTCTTGGGCTTGCCCTCCTCTTCTAGTGAACTTTGATGAGTGTAGGCAAAATCTCAGGGCAATTCATATTTTGCACACTTTTACAGTGGCACAATTGGAGTAGTAGCTGTGGAGGATGTTGTTGTTTATGTGCAGTTATGTGCTGGATTTCGCATGTAGTTGAACACTAACAAGAAAGCATGGCACATAGGAGGTGTGACCGAATTTGTCAGAAGTCCCATATAAGATTCTTGACACACTATGGTGCAGCTACTTGCCATTCATGTATGTACATGCATTCTGCACTTTATAAACTGAATGGGAAACACAAAAAAGCTTATCATACAAGTGCAGTTGTTCAAAGGAACATGTATTTTTTGCGAAAAAGTATACGGTACAGTTGTTAAGGAACATGTAGTTTCTGTTGTCAAAACAGAATAGAGAAAAGTGTGCCTGAAGTGCAGTGGTTAGAGCATCTCCACCCACACCCCCCCCCCAAAGTGAGCCTCATATAATGTGTACCACATCCAATGTAAAAAATGCTAATGATTTGGGCATCCCCACCCATAGCCTAAGCATGAAAGATTGGACTCAACAAAATAAAGTGAAAGATTATTTCAATGCCACCACCTGTACCAATCAGTATTGCCGGTCAATCAAAATATATATGTTTTATTGTGCATATCTAGAGATCCAAACTCAGTTTCACACTATTTGGAGCAACTACACCAGTGCTTAGTATGTGGCCTAGCAAAATAAAAATGGATGAAGAAAAGTCAAAACATGTCATTTTGACCCAGCATTGTTCCAGAGGATGCTGATTAGGCTGGTAAAAGGCACAGCACAGCCTCAGAACACCTAGCCAGTTAATCCAGGTGGGTTGCTATCAGTAGTTGCACACCTGATTGCAGTTCCAGTTCTAGTTTCATGGGTAAGGTTGGGAAAAAAAAGTAAATAACTAAACTTGAATACAAGAAATATTTTTGCAGGGTCAGAGACTGGGCACCAGTGAGCTGCTCTTGGAAACTATACTTAGTTATATGCTATATACTTCTTGCAAAGTATTTTGTACAAGCCATTTTACTGCTGCCTGTGGAGATGCTATTAGCTAGGACAACTTTGTCTGTTGGCTCTACCACCCAGGGAAGAGACTTGGTATCCATGTCGGATTCGGTATGAAATTTTGGCTTGAACTGGGAACCAATTTTTGGGTGATGGTTGAAGAGCTATCTATACTCTCTAGCTGCTTTTCTTATCAAATACCATTTTGTACTTCAAATACCTAACCATGTGCTGCACAATTCCACCATCCTGGTGAATTTGTTAGAACCGAACATACAAAGGTCAGAGCCAATACATTACTGTTTTTTGTGACTTATATTGCTGGCTTTCAACAGACCCAGAGGAAGAAGGGGATACCCTGAGTCCGTGCCAATAATTTGGATATTATAAGGTATTCCTCCGTATCAAGCCCATTGTATCCCTTGTTGTACCAGCTTGATACCAGTTGATAATCATGGCTGTTCTTCGATATGCTGTGCTGTTCAGAGAGAATGTGGATTTGGAGCAACTTTCTTTCTGTGTTCACTGTTTGCTGTTAGGAGAGAAATGTAGATTTGGAGTGACTTTCTCTCTTCATTGTATGCTACTATCCTGTTTGCCTGTTCAACCTTGCTGACTTCCTACTAAAGGGGATAAGTTATATATATTAGAGTTATCCATAAAGTCACCCTCTCTTCACCCTGTCTGTGGGAGTGCTTTCACCCCTAAACCCCTCTTTCAGTGGTATCCGCAAAGTAATGAAATTTCATTAAACTCAGCATTTAATGCACAAGGTTCGAGAGTATATGTAGATGGGTAGAATAGTTTCTTTTTGAAAAAGGAAAAGCTACATATATTAATTACTTGAAAAAGGAAAGACAGGATGAAACTCAATTTATTACCAAAATTTATGGAAAAACTAGTTTGTGTCCCAGTTATTTCTTTTAGTAAAATTTTCATCCCCAGTTACACGTTTGATGCCCTATTATGCCGAAACTGGCTGTTCTCGCCCCCTGATCGCCTGACTTTACGAATAACTCTATTCTCACTAAAACCATGTGCCATGTTCCCAAACGGGGGGCCAACAGACTGTACCAACAGCCACAGACACACCATCCATTGGAATCCTGTTAAGATTTGGTTTGTGGATGAACACCAACTGAGAACACCAACCGAGTTGATGTTAGGTTTCACCTTGATAACCGATCCTGTAAAGGATAGTTCCTGCAGGTAGGTGGGTGGGTAGATAGGACGGTTAATAGGTGACTACTAGGTAAGTATGAAGATGGTTAGTTTAGTTTCTTTTTGAAACTACTGAACACAAACCATACAGTATGAGAGTTAGGTGAAGTCTTCATGCAATGCAATGGGTCTTCTTAGTGCGGTCCAAGTCTTGACAAGAACAAGGGCAAAAAGATGACCCAAAATCTAAATAGTGTACAAAAACAAAGAATTCTTTGCAAGGAGAACATCTGACATTGCCTTTTCCCATGCATTGTTGCTTGACAATCCCTCAATTCAAAACACTGTCAGATTTCAGTGTAGATTTCAGTCATGCGGCTATATCTTCCTTACAACTTCCATCTGCTCAGGCAAAACCAGACCTAATTTCTTTCCATGTTTTAAAAAAAATGACATTGCCTTGGGTTTCAAAGTAGTGTCAGGTTATGGATTTCAGTTATATGGCTATGTTTTCCCCATTTCATTGGCCAAAAATCAAACTCTAACACGGTTTCAAGTTGTCACCATGTATACCTCCTCATTCTCTTCACAATATACACACTTGACTCTAGCCTGTCAACACATGCACACTCGTATTACAACCCAGGTCCCATACAGCGCATTCACCTTAGAACTCACTCAAAGCATGAGACCACCAGTGATTGGTTCCTTTGTATAAAGGTCGCTAAGCTTTGACTTGCCATTTGTTTGCCATATTAAGTCTCACCAATCATCTGAGCTAACTTGTTGGCTGTGCCTTGACTTAGGCAGGTGACTGTAAGTTTTCTAAGCTACAGGTGTAAGATGGGTTCATAGCTGAGCAAGCATCTTTCACTATTCAGTTCAATTTAAACAAGTTTACTTTCAACTTCAAGGAGGAGAATGGGTTTGGATAGGCTACCAGTGTTTTCTTAAAGAATTTCTTTTCTGAGTACCAATCTTTAATCAACTTTTTATATTCATGACTACACACTGAAAACCAAAAATAGAAATATGGGAATTCTTAGTATATACTAGACACACAGGATCTCTTTTCAGTTCTTAACGAATTTCAGACCCTTTGATTTGGTTATGAATAAACCTTGGACACTTGTGAACAATGGGCTAAACAATTAGCACACTCTAAACACTCTAACTGTGCTAATTCCTTTGAGCCTGCCTTGAGCTCTGTCAGCCTGGGGTTGAAGGCCCAGACTAGCATATGGGCACAGATTCATGAAGTATGTTGCTCCTTCAAGAACCTTTTTTCTTTAATGAAAGGTAAGGAACCCATTGGTGGAGGGCCTCGCAGGTTCTTGCCCTCGTTCAAAGGGCTTCAAACCTGTGAAGCCCCTTTGTGCAGTGGGTGCCTTACCCATACTAATTAAGTTTGCTAAACCCTTGTCACAGATATCTTGATTCATTGGATATTGTGTACTACAATTTCCAAAATGATAATTTTGCAATGCATGCACAACAAATTTTATTTTTATTAACTTACATTTATGCTCACAACTCACAAAACCCATAATTGCTAAGTCATAATCTTTTAACTAAAATAGTAGAATAGAAAATACCTTTTTTCTTCAAAGGCTCAAAATCCAAATTCTCTATCCACTCTCACCTCATGGTCTAATTTATTTTGAAAAATTTGCATGTTTAGTTTCATAATAACATTCACCTCATGCATATGATAGGTAAGAGCCCACAAGTGCGGGAAGCGCATTCCCAAAATGAGGGCCGCGACTTGGCTATAACTCACTCACTCGTCCCTAGGCCCCTAATTTTGAGAATATGCCAACCCCAGGGGGCTTTATCCTGCACATCTGGGGATGGTTTCACCATGTCTGCCCTCAATCTCTCCTTCCCCTGCCCTCCCTCACAACCAAGCACCCAAAAATTCTGCTCTTTCTTTGAGATTTGAACCCCAGATCTGGTGCTGCAGGCAGCGCATGTGACAAGTACTAGGTGAGCAACAACCCAAAGGGCTGATGCTCCTTGCTTTCAGTAAGGCACCTACTAAGCTTCTGAATGCACAACACATGCACATGTCCCTCTTGTTGTTGTTGTTGTTACATAATATGCCATTTTTGAATTGTCAGAACATTCTAATTGTGAAGAAGAACTCCACTTGTAGTGATGGCAGAGTTTGTAGTTTGTACAGCTTGCAATTGTCTGCCATGATCAATTTGTCATTGATCCTTGGGTAGCAAGGTTTTTATTCATCAACTTTCAGAAATAGCTTTCATGGCTAGAAGGAAAGCATCCACCATGGCCTCAATGGGCCTAGTTTGGTTAAATGAGCTCAATGGCTAGTTTGGTTAAATGTTTATAGGAGGGTTAAGTGGTTTTTTAATTTTTTTGAAGATACTTGGTTTTTTTATTTTTTATTTTTGTGTCAATTGAATGTTTGGTGAGCTTGGAATTTGTAATGGAGTTTAATTTGACTATGCTTGTTTGGCACACCTAAAGAAATGAAGTGATTTAAAAAATACTTTAGACATCTATTGGCAATCAACAATTTTCTCAAGGTGGAGATAAATTTGTGATCTTGCTTATGAGGAAATTGAACCCCCTAAACCTCCCATTGCAACACAAGCCTTCTTCAAAATACACCCCCACAAAAGCGCATAAATTATTTTTAAAAAAACTAAACACACAAACTATGCACAATTATAATAACATACGATTGCTGAAAATTGACTATTGGGGGAGTTCAAACCTTTAATTACCCATTACAACACAAGGCTTGCACAAACACACAAAGCAAACAAATTGCATACACAAACGAAACTTGTTAGGCCTAGTACTAAGACAAAATTTCAATGTGAAACACATCAAACTTGATGAGATCATGGAACCAATGATTTACTCCATGGCAATTTCTTCCAACTTCAAGTACTTTAACAACTTGTACACAGTCACTTCTGAAGAGAATAGAAATCTTCAAAGCTAAGTTAAAAAATTCATGTGACTTAAGAAAGGCCTCATGGCTAACATAACCATTGTTTTTCATTTTTAATTTGAAAAAGAACATTTGCAAATCCAAAGATATTGAAGATAAGACCTCTCACACCCATAACTAACCAAGCCCGATTTTAAGAGGGTGATGATATTGAGCCTTAATCACACTAATTTGTTTATTTAATGAATTCCCATTGTCTAAGATCAACTAGTAAACCCTAAACCCTAAAAAATGGCCCTAATTTGCCAGATTTTGAAATTATTTCTAGTTTGGCAACATCACAACAAACTAAAAAAATAAATCCTAATTTGCACTCCTGATTACTTTATCAACAATATTTTATGTTGTTTCATGTAAGATTAATTACACAATTAAACCAAAATTGTATAGGGCTGAAATAAGCTATGATACATAACTAATGAAGTAATTTTTAAAAATAAGTGAAATATCAAATTCACTTACCTCCCTTTACTTACTTCTAAAAAGCTTTAGCTTAAATGTTTTTAATAGTCCTAAGTTTCAATATATTTTACATTGCCATGCTTGAAGATTATGTATTTTCCACCTCACCCATTTTAGTTTCAAGCTCTATATCATGTTACGGTGTTGTAAACCCAAGCGAATGTGTAGTCCTTGCCTAAAGGCATGACCCAATAACGTAACTACGATAATAAGATCCACCAATGCAGGATGGATGATCCTTGTACTCCAATGAACAAGATGTGGATACCGATAGGTAGTCAATATCATAAATTGATTAGGATCGGTTGATGCACTATGGAACATATTAATGGGAGTCTCCTTCACAAATAATCAAACTCACACACTATTTTCCCCTTTTTTCTTTTTGCATGGGCTTGAGCTATGAAGCCTGCCTTAACTTGTCCTTCAAGTGTGATTGCCATTTGTGGTGAAGGGCTGCCATCAACCTTGTCCTTCAAAGTGAAAGATTTGAATGAGACTACTTGCCTACTACCAGAACCAGCAGCTCATCATGTAATAGCTCAACCCTTTTAAATGACAATCCATAAGAATGACAAATATTTCACATATTAAATTGGAAACACATGGTGTTTATAGTAGTGGTGAAGCCGGCTCTTGATTCCCACAGCAACAATTCTACCAAGTTTAACTTTGAGTTGTTGTATGACATTAAGGTCTTCTATGGGCTGGCAATGTTGCTGCCTATGTTGAAACGAGTGAATAGTCTAAGCTGGCCCAAGCTCAAAATGTTTTTTTTTTGTTGTTGGCCTTGCCTACCCAGGCAAGGATATTGTGTTTAGATTCATTATATAATATAGCAGGTTAAGGGATTTTGGCTCCTAGGTAATAAATAGGTCTATTTTTATATGAGGATTTTTGAAAGATGATATTTTGGCTTGTGTTGAAACTTGAGATTAGTGACAGAGTTATAATATCTTGAAAGATTTTGGTTTCTTTTAGAGGATTTTCTGAAGATTATATTTTTACATGATGAAATATAATTGAGTTTTCATAATTCTTCTTTTGCCTTAAGATACTTTTTAATGTAAATGACTAGGCCACAATGTGACACACCCCTTATTTTGACTATGTGATAGCAATCAAATTTTGTCAACCAAATTTGTTTTAACATTATATGGACCCTCACATTGACTTTTGAGTTAGATGTGTTTTACTTTTACAAGTGTTAGATGGACTCCTATTGTGATCTCATCATCATGTGATGGATATATAGAAATTGAATACATGTAAAGAGCACTTAATCATTGATTACAACGAACAGCACATTTGAATGTTTTATTTCAGAATTGTTGTCTCACTTTCCTTCACATAATGTAATGAAAGCTTTGGGTTTAGTTGATATCGACTTTGAAGAGTGAGAAAAACATTTAATCGGGGATATTATTAATGGATTATTATGCATATTAATATCCATATTAACATCTTGTTCATTGGAGTACAAGGATCAACCATCCTGGATTGCTGTATCTCATTATTGTTGTTATGTTATTGGGTCATGCCTTTAGGCAAGGACTACACATTCGCTCGGGTCTACAACACCTTAACATGATATAGAGCTTGAACCTAAAACAAGGAGGGTGAAAAATAGGTAATCTTCAAGCACGGCAATCTAAAATATATAGAAACTCAGGATTATTAAAAACATTTAACCTAAAGCTTTATTACTTAAGTCAGGGGAGGTTAACAAATTTGATATTTCACTTATATATAAAAAAAACTACTTCAATGTTATGTATCATGGCTTATTTCAGCCCTATGCAATTTTGGTTTAATTGGGTATTTAATCTTACATGAAACAATGTAAAATATTATTGATAAAGCAATCAGAAGTGCAAATTAGGGGTTTTTTTTTTTTTGGTTGTTGTTATGATGTTGCCAAACTGGCAATAATCCACAAACAGAGTATGTCAAATTTGGCTATAGACCCAACATGAAAGTCAAACATTTTAAGAATCCTTTAATATTTTGGTTACTTACTTACTGGAACGTGTTTTTGAAATCTGATGATTTTTCAAAAGAAATAATTTCAAAATCTGGCAAATTAGGGCCCATTTTTTTCACAGAAACCTTTGTATGTATCATATATTTCTCGCAGGTTGAAAAACAAATTGCAACCAAAATTCACCAAAATTTTGAAAAATGATGCAAAATATGTTTAATATCCCAGTAAAAATTAATGCAAACATCATGGCATGAATGAATGAATGATGGACTTCGTGTATTTTACACCTTTCTTTTGTTATTAATTCATTGTATGCCCAAATGGGTCTAACAATTAAAGTCGTCTTCCTTCTTCTTCTTCTTCTTACAGCTCATTTGGTTATTGTGCACATCTTACGTCTTGTTCTGTTGTCATCCTAATCATTAACAATGGCGAGAGCTTCGGAACATGATTTGTTGGCCTTGCCTACCAAGGCAAGGATATTATGTTTAGATTCATTGTAGAGTATATATAGTAGCTTAAGGGATTTTGGCACCTAGGTAATAATAATAGGTCTATTTTTTATATGAGGATTTTTGAAAGATGATATTTTGGCTTGTGTTGAATCTTGAGATTAGTTATATAGAGTTGTAATATCTTTGAAAGGTTTTGGTTTCTTTTAGAGGATTTTTTTTTGAAGATTACTTTTTTGCATGGTGAAATATTTTGAGCTTCCATAGTTTTGCTTTTTGCCTTAAGATACTTTTTGATGTAAATGGCAAGGCCTAAAACCTTAAAAATTGTCATATTTTTCTTTTAAAAAATAGTCCTATGGGTTGTGCAAAATTTTACCCCAAATGTTCTTTTTTAAAATAAAGGTTGTTTGAATAATAGATTAAAAAAATGAAAAAAATTTGCCACCCTAAAAATATTATTATTATTATTATTATTTTACTAGATTATTAAATAAATAATTTAAATTTAAATTTACCAAAAAACAAAAAACAAAAAAA
>Ga0209611_10000264_pt1 | contig 70912 bp, 103 predicted proteins | sample S1TSphgellanicum_3_FD_187693 | JGI IMG/M metagenome (GOLD analysis project Ga0209611, IMG submission 187693) | Host-associated microbial communities from peat moss isolated from Minnesota, USA - S1T2_Fc - Sphagnum magellanicum MG (SPAdes) (version 2) | ecosystem: Host-associated > Plants >...
CGGGGCGGACCTTTCCGCGGCGGACCTTTCCGGGGCGAACCTTTCCGGGGCGGAGCTTTACAGGGCGGACCTTTCCGGGGCGAACCTTTCCGAGGCGAACCTTTCCGGGGCGAACCTTTACAGGGCGAACCTTTCCGGGGCGAACCTTTACAGGGCGAACCTTTCCGGGGCGAACCTTTCCGGGGCGGACCTTTCCGAGGCGGACCTTTACAGGGCGAACCTTTCCGGGGCGGACCTTTCCGAGGCGGACCTTTCCGGGGCGAACCTTTCCGGGGCGAACCTTTCCGGGGCGGAGCTTTACAGGGCGAACCTTTACAGGGCGAACCTTTCCGGGGCGAACCTTTACAGGGCGAACCTTTCCGAGGCGGATCTGGAACCAATTCGTATGGATTTTGAAGATGTACTTCTTAGAGCACCAGCAGAGATACTAGGTCTTAGATTAGCTCTTGTTGAAGGACGCATTGATGGCAGCTGCTATGAGCCACAATGCGGAATGGCTTGCTTGGTAGGCACCATAGCAATCATCAAAGAATGCGGCGTCAAAGAGATTGAAGGCATAGAGCCTAATTCTAGCCGCCCAATTGAACGATTCTTTAGCATGATTAGTCCTGGCAAAACTCCTGAGAATCACGAGCCCTCAAGACTTGCTGTGCAGTGGATTGATGAGTTTCAAGTGAAGCTAGACAAAGCTTTTGCAGTGATGGAGGCAAAGAAAAATGCCTGAAGCAGTAGAAGAAACCATATTCAGAGTAGGCGAGCTTGTTTCTTGGGAATCACCAAGCGGTAGAAATCAAAAGATCGAGGTAAAAACATTGAAAGTAGATATTGAAAATTTTAATGGCGCTAAAAATGTGCATTTTGAATACGATCCAAGCGCCACCACACTCGTTGCGGGCAGAAATTATGCAGGCAAGACCTCTACATTCTTGGCGCTCCAATCGCTTTTGTCTGGCAACAAGACGCCAACAAAGAGAGCGATAAAAGAAGCCAAGACGCTCGTTACGTACGGAGCAGAGCAGGCGACCGCCACCATTAGTGGTGACAAGCGCGAGGTTAATCGCACTATCGTTTGGAAAGGCGAAGAGTGTTTGGTCTCGTGCAATGGGATAAACCTTTCTCCCTATGCGGTGGGACTCGTTAGGCTTGGGGAGCTGGATAAGAAGCCACGCGCCGACGCCCTAATAGAACTGCTTGCCGCCAACGTGCTTGAGCATGATCTTGTTGACGCCTGGCCAGACAGTATTGGCAAAGAGGTGTTTGAGGCCTACTGGAAAATTATCAAGAAGGATGGCTGGGAGAAGGCCGCTAAGAAAGCCCAAGAGGATGGAGTCTATAACAAGCGCCGTTTTGCGGAAATAACTAAGCGCGCTTGGTCCGATGGAATGATCGACAAGTGGATGCCGAAACCCGAGCGCGAGAAATACCTTAAGCTCGATCCAAAAACTCTAAACTCGTCCGTCAAAGAATCTGTGAAGGCGCTAGAAAATGCCATTAGGGCCGAGGCGGTGGCGCTCTACGATATGGACAAATTACGGGAGCAGGCCGCGGCAGCGGAGAAGCGCAAGGAGGAAGCCGATCAGATTGCAAAAGAATGCTCTCAATTAAAAAACCCTCGTCTGGCTATCGTTTCATATCATAGCGCGCACGCTTGCCCAGAGTGTGGCGTCATGTTGCGGGCCGACGGGCAGGGAAATTTAAAGCGCGAATCAGAAGTGTCTGGACCCCAACTAGACCCCGAGGAACTGAATAACTTTTACATCAAAGAGGCGGATCTCAAACTTGCCTACGAGAACGCGCTAAAGGCTTATGAGGAGGCGATGGAGGCGGGCCGGAAGATCGCAAAGGCCGCAAGCTTGCCAAAAGGACTAAAAAGCCAACACTCAAGTGAGGCGGCAGGCTTGGCGCTACAGAAAGCCGAAGAGTTGCGCGACAAGAGGGAAAATATAGCGCTTGTAGAAGAGTTAGATCAGGCGGTTAGAGATTCGATTGCTGTCGGAAAGCTCTTGGCGCCAGATGGCATCAGGCAGAAAAAACTAGCCGATAAGATCAAAACGCTCAACGGCGTGCTTGAGAATATTGCCGAATCTATAGGCTGGCCGGTCGTTCGCATAGAGCCCGAATCGCTTGAAATTTATTACGGTGATCGCAAGCGCGAGGAGTATGTGATCTCGGAAAGCGAAATAATGCGAACGGACCTTATGCTGCAAATTATGGCAACCTGGACGGACGGCGGACAATTTATTATGTTTGAGCGGGCCGAAGTCTTAGATCCTATTGGTCGGGCCGAGCTGTTTAAATTCTTGGCTAAGAATCCAGATTGTGGGGCGGTCGTTTTTATGACGGCCGGCAGGCCGGATCAAGTCCCAAATCTTGAGGCAAAAGGAGTGGGGAAAACCTATTGGCTAGAAGGTGGGACAATTAGCCCCATCACCTCGCTAGAAAAGGAGGCAGCCATATGAGCCTAAGAATATTACGACCGAAAGCACCAACCGCAGGTGTAGTTGAGAGAAAGATAGAGCAGTTATCCACCATGGATATGGGCTATCTACATGACGAGCTATTTAGCCCTTATGCGATCACCCATCCGGACTATCGGGAAATGATCGGCAAGATGATTGAGGATCGCTACAGTCCAAAAGGAAACCAGAGTTACAACGATGCGCCCGAGGGAATCGGCGCGAGCTAGAGGTAATAACAATGTTGATAAAAAATCGAACCTGCCCTGGACTTTGGCCGCATACATGGAACGGGGAAAACTGCCCTGCGTGTTCTGTTCGCCGTGCGCCCAAAGCAATGCGCCTGGTGGACAAGCTAATCGGACTAATTCGTAAGATTCGCTTTTATGTAGGGATCTTCCTGATCGTTGGGCTGTTGCCCGCCTGTTGGTCCGACACGATAGTAAATCTGGACGATTTTAAAACGCCCCCGACCGTGGTGGCGCTTCCAGAAACAACAAGAGAGTTTGGCGTTATTGGAGCGCTCTTTGATTCGCAATCACATTATGTTATTGAGTCAATATATGGAGGACCGGCTTGGCGAGCGGGCATAAGGCGGCGCGATATTCTGATGAGTGCAAACGGCCAGCCTCTTACGGCAAGCAATGTGGTCGGAATGGCCGGCACATGGGTCCATATTGCTTGGTTTTGTGTGAGCGATCAGCAAACGCACGAGGCAGACATCCAGCGCGTGCCACCATATATGGTGGACCCGACCGTAAAATACTGGGGCGATGATCAGCCCCACGCCAAAGTTAGATAAGTGAAGCGAGCAGAACGTAAATTATAAGAGAACGACAGACCCGCACTGAGAGTGGAACATATCAGATGGAGCAACTAATACAGATAGGCTAGAGATTGTGAGAACGAGCAAATGAAACCGAACTAAACGAGAGTAGAACGAACTAAACACCATAAAAAGGAGCAAGAAAATGCCAAAGGGAAGAGTAGCGGTATTGGAAGAGGTGCCGGAAGTCTATAAGCCGGTCGTAGACAAGCTGACCAAGGCGCTAAAAGAAGCGGCGGAGAATCTAGGGCGCGAGGAGGCAAGGTTTCTTGTCGATACGTATTATCAGATTCAAGAGCATAGGATCGCCATGAGTGCTCAGAGCAGAACGCTTGCAAAAAATGAAGAGCCAAACGTCTTGCTCGCATGGCTTGGCGAACAAAACGAAACGCTAGAGAGTCGAATTAAACTAGCCCTAGACCTCTATACCGATCGGTTTGTTGTCGGGCGCTGGTGCAAGGCAATTGTAGGGATCGGCCCGGTCATCACGGCCGGACTCATAAGCCAGATCGATCCGGCCAAATACAACTACATTGGATCGGTCCTGCGGTTTGGTGGTTTTGACCCGACGCTCGAATGGAACAAGGGCGAGAAGCGCCCGTGGAACGCGGACCTTAAGGTCTTGTTCTATAAGATTGGCGAGTCGTTCGTTAAGGTGCAGAATCGTGACAACGACTACTACGGTAAGGTGTTTCGCAAGTGGCGCGATGAGTATGAAAGCCGCAATAAGCGCGGCAAGCTAAAGCATCTGGCTGAAGCCAAGCTGAAAAAATATAAAATTGGCAAGGATACGGAAGCCTACAAGGCATATGTTCAGGGCAAGTTGCCACCCGCCCACCTCCATGCCATGGCGCGCCGCAAGGCGGTAGCGCTTTTCTTGGGGCATTTCTGTCAGGTCCAATGGGAAGATTGGCACAAAAGACCGTTTCCTCGCCCGTGGGTTTTTTGCTTTGCAGCGGATGGGGCAAGCGCACCGCATAGCGAAGAATCTTTCGTCCTGCCGCCAAACTACACACCTCTTGAGCGTGGTAATTTAGACCAATATATAAACCAGCAGCACGAAGTTAAAAAGCGCCAGAAGCCAAAAGACTAGAGCCTGGGGGAACAAAGCTACCGCTAATGAAAGTAAAAGTGGATTAAGCGAGCAAATAAAGTGGACAGTAGAATACTCTGGAATGAACAATAAACCCCACCCTTCTATTAGGCCTGGTCTTGAGTATCGGCGCCACATAAGCGACCTCGATCTTGTTGAGCAGCGAATAGAAGATGGGATTCGATATTGTAAATGGTGCAGGGAAAAGCCCCTTTTGACAAAGAAGGGGCTTCCCAACCAGTCTGCTAGCTATTGTTCCGAACCGTGTAGAGAAGAGTTTCTCATTCGATTTAGTTCATCGTTTGCCAGAACAAAAACTTGGGAAAAGGACAATGGAACATGCCAGATGTGCAAAATAGACCTTAAGCTGATTGAAAATGTTTTGTTCCACAATAGAACACAATTTAAAACACCAGTGGTGGTGCCAATAAGCCATAGGCAAAGGGCTTATATTGATCCGCATTTGTCCATTGATGAGACACAAGAAATAGTCCGCAAGCTTTCGGAAGATTGGGCATGGGCCGTGAAGATCAAGCTCAATGGTCGCAGCAGACATATATGGGAGATGGATCACATTCTGCCAGTGGAGGAAGGGGGCGGGGCTTGTGGTATTGAGAATCTTAGGGTTTTGTGCAAACCTTGCCATTCGGTCGTTACAGGCGAACTGCGCAAGAGATTAGCAAGAATGCCTAAAAAAAGGTACGGGGCTAAGCAGTATGGATAAAAAGCCACGGTCACACAAAGGGTTGTCCGGCAGCACGCCACTAAATATGGTGCTCTATGGTCCCGAATATTTGGCCAAGGTGGAGCAATTAGCTTCGCTGCAGTTAAATATAAAGGAAATTGCCGCTCAGTCTAAAGTGCCTTACCGAACTTTCGCCAAGTGGATGAACGATTATCCCGAGCTAATTGAGTGCATAGAAAGAGGGCAGGCGGTAGCGGTGGCTAATTGTGCCCAAGTGGTGCTCAAGAAAGCATTAGGCCAACCTACAGGCGGCGATTACTTGGCGGCACTACAGTACCTTAATCGGTTTGGCGGCAAGTGGGGCTTGAGCGCAAAGATACAACACGAGGTAAATATATCGGGAGGTGAAAACAGCGCGCCTAGCAGATTGTCCGACGAGGTGAAAGAGCGAATAGCTGTCCAATATTTAAAAACATTGGGCTATGAGATAATCCCGCCAGCAAAACTTATTGATCAAAAAGATTGAACAGAAATGATTGTAGAAAGTCATTGAAAGATTGGCTTTGGGAGAGCGTATACAACATTTGAAAGATTGAAAAAGGGAAGATCGTTGATGACAAGAGAAAGAGCAAGTTTACAAGACAGTAGACCTTGAAGGAACGAGCTATGCTCTGAGATTATGAATAAGACAATCGAACGAGTAACGGCACGAGATTGTAGATACCGCTTGAATGATCAAAAAATGGCGAAAGTCGATGGATACGAGAAAGAGCAAAATCGTCGGATAGTTTATCTCCGCTGAACGAGCAATGTATGTGGATCGTATAGCATTCAGGAACGAGCAAGAAGAAGTCGAGCGTAAAAGTTGCAAGAACGAGCAATATAACAAGATCGTCTAAAACCTCTGAACGAGTAAAGAAATTGGAAAATAAGAATACCCGAACGTTACCAATCATCCACGAGCTGAAATGCAATGCGCGGTTTTATGAACACTTGCGCTTAAAGACAAAAACTTTTGAGGTTCGAAAGTTCGATAGAGACTATCGGATAAATGACATTCTTTTGATTCGCCCCTATGACAAAATTTCCAAGCTTTGTGCCAAAGGGCTAGAAGATGGGTGGGTGCTCCCAACAGTGAGCAACCCCTTCCCCGAAGATAACTTTTCTTATGGATGGGGCTATATGACTGCCAGCATAATGTACATTTTGACCCATGAGGATTTTGCTGACGGAATAAAAGAGGGATATTGCGTGCTGGGGCTTAAAGACCTTGGCTAATCTGGCTTAAGGATTGCGTCAATTTCAAAATTGAAAGCTAGTCCCAGATAACGCGCAATAATTGCCGCATAGTAGAGCATGCCCCTGCCCCCATCAACCATACCGCTCGGATGGATGCCGTCCGATCTTCTCAAAAGAATCCCTTCCGGAATATGGAGCGGATTGGCTTTTGCCTCGCCATACCAAAAGTAATAGCGCATCGGAATTACCGATAAGCGCGGATTGTTTTTTTCTGCCACCACTTGCAAGAGAAAATTGTGGATGTTGTCCAATTGGGTGTCATACAGATTCTGTCCGTTAGGCAGTTCATGATAGCCAAACGGTGTTACTAGCACCACTTCCCGAATGTTTTGATTAGCCAGTCCGGTTGCCACCAGTCGGCCAAAATTGATACTGGTTTGTTCAAGCGTAAGTCCGCGCCCAACATCGTTGGTTCCAATTTCAATCACCAGAACGGTCGGATTATATGTATTGATCGCTCCTTGCATCGTGTTGATCAGGTCGGCCGTAGTGGTGCCCCCAATGCCCGCCCCAAAGAACTGGCAGCCAGGGCGTTGGCCGGGCAAAATTTGCTGGATATATTCGCCCCAGCCAGGACCGCGCCCTTCTGGATCGAGATCATTGACCATATTGAACCCAAGCGCCGTGACTGAATCGCCAACAAACAAAACTCTATCGCCCGGATAAATTTCAGGCATCCGGAGGGCGGCGCCAGTCGGATAATTCACGTTAGGCGCAAGTGCTAGATGCCCATGACCGGGCGGCAAGAATCGAGGCGCATGAGGCGGAATGAGCCCAGGATAGCGAATCAGATCGCCCGCCCTAGCGGCAACCGGTAGGCCGGCTAAAGGCATAAGGGAAGCTTTTAGGAAGTCTCGTCTATTCATTTTGTTTCCTCTTATTGCAAAGGTAAATTTCGAGCAGTCGCATATTTCAACACTTGGGTAAATATCGCGCTCGCTTGGCTTGGATAAGCGTCGGTAATTTGAGTGGAGGCAATTGAGGCCAATGCTTTTCGATCCTGGTAGGTCAAGGTCGGATCGGCAAGCAATAGGCAATAAAGAACCGCAATGGGGAAATTTGGTGCGTTTGGATCAGTAAGGCAATCGTGCTTAAAGCCCGCATAATCGGGTATCGGATAAGAGGTAAAATCAAACGTGTTTGCATCGCTTTCGACCAGTTGCTTTTGGGCAGCCGTAGCGGTGTTTGAGAATGTCAAACTGCTCGCACCAGCGTAAGGCAAAGTGATTGAAAGCAAACCGTTAGGCGTCTCTTTCACAACAAAATCATAGGCCGGGCTAGTCTTTACTGGTTGGGAATAGACTTGTCCTAAAGCCGCATTTTGGGACAGTGACAATAAAAGAACCAATATTGGGATTGATTTAGTGCACATAAAGCCCCTCTATCGTTAGGGTAGTGGTGCCATAGCTAGCGCTTGTGCAATTTCCAAGCCCCGTGTAGGCGTTGTATCCGTTGGAAACGCCTCCGGCCGCAGTGGTGCTCCAAGGTCCAACTAGAAGGCTGCCCGCGTTGGTTCCGATAAATAACGCCACGTCGTTAGAAAATGCTGTAGTCACATTGATCCCATAGCCCATACTGGCGGTCGCTTGGCCAGCAGCACTCGCCGATGCTGTTCCGGAGAATGTTATGGTTGGGACCGGCCCGTCGCTTGCAATAACAATACTCACCTGGCCGGTCCCGTCGGTCGTACCCCAAGTTGGTCCCGTGGTGGTGCTAAGAGTTGCGCTACCACCTGCGGCAAAAAGAACGCACGGTTGCCGATTGAAACGGCTAATTAACCAACGGCGCCCCGTGTAATCATAGGTTGTGGTTGCGGACCCAGCTCGAAATTCCCCCACCAGCAAAAAGGCAGTATTTCCCGTCTCGGTGCTACGTCCAAACGCGTCGGTCCCTCGTGTTGGCGGCGTATTGGTGCTCCAGGCGGATGTGGCAAAAGTGCCCAGATAGATGTTTTCATACAGATCATATTGGGTAGAGCCCGTTAGTCCCGTGACCGTATAGGCCGCCTGAGTGACCGGGCCGGTGACATAAAGTCCGCTAGGCAATTGGTAGGTCTGAATATTGCCAGTAATGTCCGGACCAACATAGACTGTCGAGTTGCCCGAGCTAGAGCCATCCGCCCGCGGAGAATTAGAAACGGTATAGCATCGCAGGCTGTTTTCACAATTCGCAGGACCAAACTGACAGCCGGTAATATTCTGAGCTGGTATGTTCGCGCTTATGACCGCAATGCCCGTATCTGTAAAGGCAGAGGCACCCGTAGTGTTGCCTATCTTGCCAGTAGTGGAAGGCGTGCCACTAGAGGCAGTTCGATAAATATTGTAGGTCTGGGCGCCAGCTATCCCGGTCCATGCAATGATATTTGTATTGGTGCTAGTAAGGGTTGCGTTGCCCGTAGTGGTCTGAAGAGTATTGAGACAAGCCGTTTCGGACCCATCAGCCTGTACGGCCGTCACGCCGTAAGTATAGTTGGTCGATCCTGCCGTGCCACCATGAGTGATGCCGGTTGGGGCTGAGACATTTGAAAGGGCGGTTGTCGTAAGGGAACCGGCATAAAGATTGCCCAAATTACCATTGATAGAACTATCGATCCCAACCTGTCCGGCCGCATACCGAGTGAGCGATGTGTCGGCCGGGCTGGCAGAAGGCGAAAACTGAATATTGCCAGTATTGTTGCCCGTCGGGCTAATTAGCGTCGGGGTGAATTGTGTGGCGGCCGTTCCCGTGTCGGTCAGCGGGCTAGTCTTGCCAGTGGTTACTAATCCCAAGGTGGCAGAATTACCCGTACCAGAGCTGGCCGTCCTGTAGAGCGCATATGTGCTGGCCCCATAGACCGGCGTCGCAAAGGCCACAATGTTGGTATTTGTGCCCGTAAGGGTCGTGGCGCCTGTTGAGGTGCTGGTAGTGGGCCCGATGCCCGTTGTGGTAACTCCATCCAGTCCGACTGCCGCAATTGCATATGTATAGGACGTAGAGCCAGCGGTGCCACCATGGGTAATGCCCGTCGGTGCGGCAGGTATGCCGAGCTGGATCATCCGAAGCCCTTGGCGGATATTCGGAATAGATTGGCCAACGGCCGGGAGGAAGTAGCCTAGCCCAAACAAAAATAACAAGCACAAAGCCGCAAGGCGTCTGGACAAAATAGGCGATCGGCTCAAAATTGGCTCCCTGGGCTCAGATTTGCGTTTTCCTCACAGTCGATGAGCTTGACAAACTCTTGATCGGTTAACGCTTGTTTGCGTCGATTACAGGTGCGACAAGCCATTACTACGTTAAACATTGAGTGCAGTCCGCCCCTGGAAAGCGGTTTCTTGTGCTCCATTTCACGTTCGGCTCGCGGCACTAAGCGCAAACAGTAATAGCAATTGGTTTCTGACATGAGAACATTTAAAAACTCTGTTGTTACAGTGCCGTCATCGCTACCACGCTTTCTTGCTTGGTAGTTGATGGAATGAAAGCGGCTGCGATCCCTATTTTCGGCCCAATAGCGTCGAGCATTGGCGTTGACTCGTTCGCGATTTTTTCGTCGATATTCACGATTGGCGACCACAAGCTTTTTTGAGTTTTTGCGTTTGTATTCTCGAAGGCGAATACGTTCGTTTTTTATATTGTCAGGATTGGCGCGCCACTTTTCTTGCGCCTTCTTGTTGATTTCTGGCTTGCGTTTGGCGTAATCGCGTGCATATGCTTTTTTCTTCTCTGTATTTGCATAATAATGAGCTCGCGCATATTCTCTTTTCTCTTCGCGATGCGCTTCTGAATATTTACGGCAATGCTCTTTATTTAGCTCCGGGTTTTGCAGTCGTCGCTGTTTTTGGTAACAGCTATTACATACACCTTTCGCATACACTTTGCGATCTGGATGAGAAGTACAAACCATTGGAAACGCGCTCCCCAGGCTCAAATGGACCAAAAGTTGACACCATCGTTGTAATAGCTTAAGCTGTCGTATTGCACATCAACGACTGCCGTTGAGGCACCATTTATAGTGCCCGATGCGGGCGTTATGGTCACATATCCCGACGTGTTGGAATCCGCCTTGTTGACAGTGTAGATGATGCCTTTATTGCCAGAGCCGGGCGTCACGGTCGTGATAACGATATTGCTCGCGCCGGTCGTCACTTGGATTATTTGGTCAAGCGTCGTGGTCGTGTAGTTAGCGGACTTTGTAAGGATCGATTGCTGTAGCGGTTGACCACCGAGGTTAGACAAGCCACCCGCCGCCGTCGAGGAGTTGGTTCCGCCATTTGCAATCGGTAGAATTGATGTGCCTACCGCGGCCGAAGAGGCGAGATTGAGGGTCGTCCAGCTTGCGGTAGTGCCGGCCGAAACAAATACGTTTCCGGAAGAACCAGCCGCCGTAAGGACCAGAGCAGTACCGCTGGAATAAATGCCAGCACCCGCCACCGCGGTCAATGAGGCGTTTGTACCACCATTAGCCAGGGAGACGGGCGTCGATAGAGAGAGCGTCTGGATGCCGCCAGAGAACGATTGGGACAAGCCAGTACCAGCGGCAGGAAGCGGGTCCGTCACGGTCCAAGTATTGGCGGCCGTTGATTGGATTATGATCGATTGGCCAACCGTATTGAGCGTTACGCTTGTGGCACCATCAATGGTATCGGAACCGGCGCGCGCAATCGTTACGGTGCCAGAACCAGACGCATACTTAAAGCAGTAGGCGAGCCCAATATTTGAACCGGCAGACGGCAGGGTGATCGTGTAGGTGCCGCCCGTGATGACAATCAGATAGCCGGAAGTGTTTGTTAGGGTTGCGGTCCCGCTAATCGAACTTGTCCCATTGATCCCATAGGTCCAAGAGGGCGCGGCCGCTCCATTAGACTGAATCAACTGGTTTGTAGTGCCGGCCGCCAAAAGGGCGATTGCCGAGGCACTAGAGTAAGGGATCGCCCCATTAGAGGCCGTTAGGTTTGCGTTAGTACCACCGTTGGCCAATGGCAGCAGGCCCGTTATGGCAGACGAACTGGCTAAATTTAGGGCCGAGAAGGTCGGGGCGCCAGTGCCAGACGTGCCGCTAACAAGCGGAACGCCGGCGGTAGAGCCCTGCGGAGTATTCAGGGCGATTGCCGAGGCGGTCGAATAGGCGACAGCGCCAGCCGCAGCGGTGTTTGATTGTCCCGTACCACCATTAGACAGGCTAAGTGGTAGCGAGATCATGCTACCCCCCTCGGTAAAGGTCGTTGAGGTAGTGTCTAGCGTGGCGCTAACGTTGCTGTAATACCAGTAAGAGCCCGCATAGCTTGTCCCTTGTCCAACAAAAACAAACGCCGGCACGTTGATCAAGGCGGTCGTATTGAAGTCCACATCACGAGTAAGAACCCAAGGGGTTGAGCCACTACCTACCGTGGTTAGTTTGTAAATCCCATTGTTGCTAGCGGTGCTTTGTCCATTAACAAGGATTCTTTGACCTATTGTATTGAGCGTAACGCCATCTACGGCAGGAAACGCCACATTAGAGGTAGCGGTAATGGTTTTTGTGCCAGAGCTATAGGTACCCGATAGCGCCGTGGTGCTTACCACCACTACCGGATAGTTGAGATAGCCTTTGGCCGCACTGTCTGTTGTGTTTATAGGCGGAATGGAGAGGTTTTGAATTAGAAAGCCCCCGCCCGCCAGATTGCTCCCAAGCGTTGCGCTTGTAAGCGTCTTGTTATTGAGCGTTTGGGCCAGTGTGGTGAAAGCAAAAGTATCCGTGCCGCCCACATCTGGAATATTGAGCGTGTTGGCCCCGACTGGTGTTGCTGGATTAAAGGTATAGGGATTGGTAGCCGGAAGAGATGTGCTCGAGTAGAGCAACATATTTGTTTTGAAGCGTGGACTTACAAAAGTCTTTAGGGCCGACATAGGTTACAACCCCCGCTGTCTTAGCTCGGTAACAATATCGTTGTTAATTTCAGGGTCCGACTCATAATGTTTGGCCCGAATGAGCAACTTTGTTAGGCGCTCTTGTTGCATTGCGGCTTCTTTTTGCATGCCGTCGCATCGCAACGTAAGGTCCATTAGGGACCGTTGCAGGTGCCGCCGCTCGGTAACGATGGCGTCAAAATTCATTTGGATCGACTGGTAGAGGATCTCCATTCGAACAAGCTTGTCTTGTTCGACTAAAGCCGCTTCCTCAAGTTCTGATATTCTTTTGCTAGCGGCCGCCAGATTCTCATTTTGAGCGGCTAGCTGACCCTTGAGACTGTCTAGTTCTTCTTTGGTCGGTGGTATATATTCGTCGTCAGACATTATGCGCCTCGAAACAAGGGGTTTTGTTTCGGGCAGCAGGCCCACGCTGACGGCGATCATCCGCTCTAGCTAAAGAATAGCATGCCCTTATGTGATGTCGTAATTACAGTTGGGCCGGACCCCATTGGCCACGAGCTCATAACAATCGTCCAGCGCATCAAGGTAGATTTCCGCCTGCCCGTCAATCGTCTGGCCGGCTTGCGGCTGTATGGTTATCCAGGTGGAGGGCGAGATCCCCACACACTTGATCTTGAAGGTCAGGCCCTTTTGGGTGTTGGCATCAACAAGAACTAGCAGAATGTTGCCAAGCGTGCAATCAACCCTTAGATAGTTGTCAGTCGGGAAAAGGCTGTAGGTGCCGGGACTGTTAATGAGAACATAATTCCAAGCGCTGCCTGGTGGGCCTTGTGGACCTGCCGGACCCGTGGCGCCTTGTGGACCTTGAAGCCCGACCGAAATGATTCTAGGGGGAGCGCTTTGGACAATTAGGCGTGGTGCTTGCGGCACCTTAATTACTTGTGGGGGTAGTTGGTTTACCGCAAGACTTCTCTGGCCTTGCATAACAACAATCCTTTGTTGCTGCAAGATCGTTGATGTCATGGCGCGGTTAGACCTGGAAACACATTAAAATTCCCGCGCAGCAGCGATTCGGGATCGTCCGCCATGTCGGGCTCTATCAAAATTAGATCGTAGACCCCTGTAGGAATAGAGGCCATTTCGCTCTGGGGAATATATAGGGTTATGTTTGCGGCAGTCGGATCAGACCCGTCGCCCAAAACGATCCCCCCATTAGATGTGGTGAGCGTATAGTAAATAGTCGCACCCGCCCCATACATGTTGCCGATCGACATGCGGGCAGTGTAGCCGGTCAGGTTAATGAGATTTCCCGAGCTGTCCGCGTATTGCAGGGACTCTTGGAAGGCCGCATTACTATAAGCTGTCCAATCTAATGCTCCCGGTAGCATGGCGCCCCCTTTAAAAATAAGGAAGGGCGTCACGCCAACACTTAAAAGCTATTATAGGCTGATATGCCAATTTTCTGGCTCTTAAGGACTAGACAATCGGGCAGCTCAGCTATTATGCTTATCCGCGTGAGGTTCGTTATGCAAATCTGTCGAGTATGTAATACCGAATTTGGTGCAGACGGCTTTATGGATATGTGTGGCGTTTGTCTAGAAAGCAAAATCAATGAGAAAGTTACTAAGGGATCTGATCGGGATAATCTGTTGCATGGTGCTGGCGATGATTCTGACCTATCAGGAGGCCGCATACAACCAGAAAAAACAACCTTGCGAAATTGCGGGTGCCCAAAGTGCCTCTTTCTTGCAAGGCAATCTGGCGGCTAATGCTCAATGATCTCAATACCTCTAAGTAAAGCCTCTTGGCGTCATGCAGAATATGCCGATATTTTAGAAACGCGGATTATTTGGAACGCGAGGCCGTCGGGCAAAAGCGTGCCTGATCGCTTTTATGTTGAGCACGGCGAGCGAATCCTAACCAAGGTCTATCAGCCAGAAGATAAAGAACCGGAGCCAGTTCCGGCACCCAAAACGGGCGATCTTGTCTGGCTAGAGGTGGGGGATATTCCCGATAGGCCGAAGTTGGCAAAAAGCTATTTGGCCAGAGCGCTGGACGAACCAAAAGTACCGCCCGCGCTCATCCAAAAGCTTATCGACTATTGGAACGCAGATCCAAACAGTATTGTGCTATTGGAGCTGACCGACGAGGGGTACGAATGGCCAGATCTAAACAAACCGCCGAAAAAACCCTAGATGTTGGGGCGGTGCTTGCAAGTTGGCGAGGTAAGCGCAATGCGTTCTCTTGGTTTGGGCGTTTTTGTGCCAACATAAAGGCCGGGACGGTGCCGTTCTATTCGCCCGACCCGAACTATCCGCTCGTGCTGGAAATATGGTTTCGTTTTACCCAACCGACCTTTTGGGCGCAGCGCCAATCAAGGCTAGCGTTTGATAAGCATATCGGCCTGGTTCTTCAAGACCACAAGCTCTTCCACCATCAATTGTGGGATCACAAAGTATTGCCTACAGGCTTTAAGGCGCCAGATTGGGCAAAGGTAGAGCCAAAATGGTGACCGAAATACGCGCACCCATGGGGGCCATAGTTGGTACGCTTCACTGCAACGAGGGGGAGGAGGTTGCTAAAGGCGATAGGATTATAGAGACGGAAGTAATGAAGCTTTTGACCACAATCGTGGCGCCCTGCTCTGGCAAGATTCATTACAAGGTTTTGAACGGGCAGTATGTTGAGGAAGGCGAACTATTGGCGGTAATAACAGATGAATAAGACAGAACCACCAAAACAAATGGGCCAATCGCTACTTTTCCACCTAATGCTCGGCGTGTTGGCCAAGCGTAGTGGCGGGGAAATAAGGATCGCGTCCTGTGAGGTTGACGACATTTCGCCCCTTGCGGTCAAGGTCCGGATGGAAAGGCGTAGCGAACGGGAGGCAGACTTGGTTATAGCCTATGAGGAATCGCCCGAAAGGCTAGAGGCCAAGGCTAAGCTTTTGCAAAAAGAACTAGACCTTGTTCGCCACCAGATGGAAAGGGCCAAGTTGACAGAACCACCGCCCGCGCCTTAATCTTCATTTAGGCACCGAGACGGGGCGCAGCAGGCAAGTGATTCATCTTCGATTTACTACCACCAAGGGATCGTTTGTCAGTTGGGCTATTAGATCGTTTGAATGGAGCGACTATAGCCATGTGGAGTTTATGCTACCTGGTGAGGGCTATCTAGGCGCTCATCTTGATGGGGGCGTACAGCTCCGGCCCTTTGACTACGACAAAAAATGCCAATTTTTGCTCGCTCATGTTGACTGCTCGCCCGAAATATCTGCAAAAGTTATTGAGTATGCACGCTCCCAAATAGGCAAGCCATACGATTGGACTAGCCTAGTGGGCTTCATGGTTCATCGAGATTGGAGATCGCCAGATTCGTGGTTTTGTTCCGATCTGGTAGCTTGGTGCTTTGAGTCGGCCGGCTATTCGCTTCTAAACGATGACAAATACTACAATCGAATCACGCCCGCGATGGTGCGCATGTCTCCATATGTGGTGGCAGACGAACCGCCCTGCTAATGACCCGTAGTGGTATCAATTCGTCAGCCAGTCTAATTGCCCGCGACCCAGCTAGGTATGCGGAAGAGAAAGGCATCGACCCTTTCTTAGAGTTGTGCCGCGAATCTTTTAGCGCCTTTTGTGTTGCGGTTGATCGAAAGTACGAGGTAGCGGCCCATATAGATATCATGTGCCAAGCGGCCGAGCAGGTCGAAGGGGGCACCATTGATAGGCTTATAGTCAATTGCCCGCCCCGCCACTCAAAACCGATCTTGGAGACTGAATTAGTTCTAAAGGCTAATGGACATCGGGTGCCGCTTAAGGACATTAGAGTAGGCGATCGCCTGATTACACATACGGGACAGTCTCAGGAAGTTAAGGAGGTGCACATTCAGGGCAACTTACCCCTTTTGAATATAACGACCGTTGCGGGGCGGACGTGCAAAGCCGCATACGATCACCCGTTTCTAACGCCGAGGGGGTGGGTCAGGGCAGATCAATTAACTAGGCAAGATTCGCTAGCAGTTCTCAACGCGCCAAAAGTAGAGGACCATTCCACGCACTGCAATGCTGAATATATCCTGGCGGGCTACTTTATCGGCGATGGGAGTACGAACGGCAAGAATGCAGCAATAACGAATATCGATCCCGATATCATCGAGGATATTTATAAGAATGCCGAGTCTATCGGCTTCTATGTCTCAAAATATAAAAACAGTTATCGAGTCAATAAAGCTTCGAAATGGCTCACCGAACGAGGGCTCAGAGGAACATCTAGAACCAAGCGAGTTCCGAAGTGGGTTTTTGAAGGCAACCCTTATCAGATTGGCGCATTTATTGGGGCGTACTTTGCTTGTGACGGAACGGTATTTAAGAAGTCCCGCAACACTCCAGCGGACGGATACGAACGCCTACATTTAGGGTGTGAGTTTGGATCAGTTAACCGGGAGCTATTGGCTGATGTTCAGCATCTCCTCAGCAGACTAGGCATAAATAGCCGACTTAAATATAAGGCAGGTAAATACAAGGGATTCAAGCTTGATACGTGGCGCTTGACCCTCACTTCGGCCCATGAAATAGCGAAGTTCGGCGCTCGGGTCCGAGTGGTAGGGGCGAAACGAAAGCGTCTTGATGATTATGCCCTACACCCGCGAGAGTTCGATCCGGTCTATTTTGCCGATCGGATTGAATCCATAGAGCTTGCAGGGACTGGCCCCTGCCGTTGTTTAAATGTGGAGATGGATCATAGTTTTGTTGCTAATGATCTAGTCGTTCATAACACAGAGACCTGGAGTATCAAGTTTCCCGCCTGGTTCTTGGGCAAAAATCCAGACAAAAAAATCATGGTGGCGACCTATGGGGCCGAGCTTTCCAATCGGATAGGGCGCCATATTCGTAACCTGATCCAGTCGCCAGAGTATCAAAAAATATTCGACATGCGGCTAAGTAAAGACTCAAGCGCCATCAATAATTTTTCAACAACCCAAGGCGGAGAGTTCGTCGCGGCGGGCATCTTGGGAGGATTAACTGGCCGTGGGGCTGACGTATTGCTGATAGATGATCCACTTAAAGGCTTTGAAGATTCGATGTCGCCAATACAAAGACAAAAGGTTATTGATACATATCAATTTGTTCTTTATCCGCGGCTAGAGCCAGACGCACGCATAGTGTTGGTGCAGACAAGATGGAACGAGGGGGATCTAACAGGCTGGCTCACCAACCCAGAAGAGCAGGAGGAGATCGACGATTGGCACATACTTTCCTTGCCGGCCATCGCGGAGAAAGATGAGGGTTGGAGGCGGGAGGGGCAGGCCCTTTGGCCCGAGCGCTGGCCATTAGAAAAGCTACTCCGCAAGAAGCGGCAGCACGGTGATCAGGATTGGGCGGCCTTGTATCAACAACGGCCTGGCACCGTTGAGGGAAGATGGTTTAAGCGCGACTGGTTTAAGGAGTATTATTTCGATCCCCACATGGCTGCAGGAGCCAAGTTTAGAGATGCGTTCGTTAAGCCATTCAGAATAATCTTTAGCATAGATACTGCCCTAAAGAAGGATCAGGAGCACGACTATACGGCAATTGGCGTTTATCTTTCGACCGAAAATGCAGACTATAAGCTCTTTCAATTCCGCAAGAAGATCATTTCAGCCGAACTATTTCAGGTGGTCTACGATATGGCCCTCTATTGGCGCCCGCATGCCATCTTGGTTGAGGATACGGGCGCGGGAACTGGACTAATTCAGCAGATGTCGATTCAGCCAAAGGTCAAGCTACCGGTTATTGGAATTAAGGCGGTGAGCGCAAAAGAAGTAAGAGCAAAGGCGGCCGCCCCGTACATACAATCGGGACATTTCTTTGTCCCTGCCCAAGCGCCTTGGCTAAAAGACTTCATGAACGAAATGTGTTCCTTTCCTGTGGCGGCCCACGATGACCAAGTGGACGAGACAACCCAATATATCAACTGGATACTACAAGACGACGATGCGCGCCGCATGTGGGCAGAGATGGACGAGCCTATTGAGGATCTTGATCTCTTTGAGGTCTAGCAAACTTCCATGCTCCCTTCCCTTTCCTCCAGAAATGTACCGCAGTTCAAACAATAAGTACTCGCCAGGAATCTACCATCGCCGATATCCTTGACGGTAACTTTACGTCCAGAACCTGAATGCATGCAATCGTCTCTTTTTAAAGATTGAACAACCTCCTCAGAGGGCTGATAAGTAAGATAGAGATATTTGCCGCCATTAGCAAAATATTCTCGAACAGCCTGTAGTGCTGGATAGTCCTCAATGCTCACTTTTAGCTCACCTCGTCAATAAAATCAGCGACGCTTTCACGGGCTTTGGCCAAATGCACCACCGCATCCGTGAGTCGAGTATCAGCCCCTAACGATTCTATGAGAAGGACAGCCTCGTAGAGATGTTTTTCCACTTGTGTCATTCGTTCTATGTCGCATCGTCTCGTTGGATCAAAATCCACAATTCTAATTTTCGCGTTTTTAAGAATTTCCTTTTCTTCCGGGGTGAATTTCATCCCTGCAATAGTTTGATCGTGCACGTTGTTGAGCCAGTCTTGGAAGTTTTATCCATACATCTCATCCTCGTCGTCAAGTTCGTATTTGAAAGACTCTTTTAAGCGCTTAATAGCCATTCGATTGCCTCTTGTGGTGCCGCTGTAATACTTGTTTCGTTTCTGGTATTTCTTTTTCTCTGCCTTAATCGCATCCTCTGCGATCTTTTCCCAGTGGGCCTTGCCGCCCCCATTGGTACTAATGTGCCAGTAGGGGCAATAGAGGCACATATAGACATAGCCGTCGGTCCTAAAGCGCTCCTCAAACCGGCAATATTTTGAGAGCATTTGTTTGGCCGCAGTGGCGCTGCCGAATGAGATTTTATGACAAGGGGCAAGGTTGCGTGAATTTCGAGCGCGTTCAAGGGCATATTTTTTCGCCCTCTCTTTGTCCTCGTTTCGCATCTCGCTCCTTTGCCCAGCGCTTGGCTATATTGGCTCTAGCGGCTTTGGTTTTGGCTTCACTTCTTTTGCTGCCACCTATACGGCCATACTCCTGAACGATCTGCTCATGAGTCATACTAAGGGTTCCGCCACAATGTGAGCAATTAAATTCGATGTGATCTTTGTTTGTCATGTTCTCTCGCCAACCCGTTGGTATAAAGCAAGCCCCCATTTTATCTAGGAAAATTGCTCTGTTAAAAATTCTGCCAATTGCTTGAGCTCGGGGCTCGGATCTTCTCCCAGAATCACGGACCTAATGATCTCAAAGACAAGAGCGCAAAGAGTTCTGCGTCCTTCGCCCAGTTCAGGATCATTGGCCAAGCGGCACGTCAAGATGCTCCAAGCTTTAAATGTCTCATTGGCACTAAAAGGTTTTTGGGTACGGCCATCGCGAGACGCTATCGCATGGCTACTTGAGCCATCGGGATAATGCAGCACTGACATGAGAAGCAGGCTGTCGGTAAGTCCATATTCTTCTGTAGGCCTATCGGCTTTGGTAAATTCCCCACACTCTATCAAATAGCGCATACGATATTTATTAGTCTCTTTCATCAGTTCTCCCTAAGTTAAATTACTTCGATTGAATATAAATGTTGGTTTCGTAGCCCTCATTCTTCATCATCCCAGTTGTGCTCGGCATCTTCCAGAGCGTTAGTCCTGATTTCATCAATTTCGGCTTGACTAAATGTACCGTGGTGAGTGCTGTTTGATATGACGGCATCAAGTGCCTTGCGGTGTATTTTCAACTGATTGAGCAGGAAGGACATATCTTCGCGAGAGTGTTTTACAAAAGCCTCCAGGGCTTCTAAATCTTTGCCAATCCCAAAGACTTGCACCCCACAAGCGAATGGCCCTTCTAAATCGAAAAGCCGCGTATCGGTTTCTTCATTCGCTTCGCAGCACGGACACGCTATTTGACCTTCACCTTTGCATAATTCACAGGGAACGAGAATCGTTTGATATACCTCATCTTCTATAAATTTCCCTTTCGGCACTTTCGCGTACCTAGCCTTGATTTCGGCTAATCGTTCAGTCATAAGCCGCAAGCCTCATTACACGTGTCACAGTCAATATCCTTGGTGCAATCATGTTTTGGCAATTGATGAACCCTGAGCGCTACAAGTACCGAAGGGTAAAAGCCCGAACAATCCCAGTCGCAAATTCCATCGTAAGTACCAACCGTATAGCCATCCTTGCCGCCATCGCCATCATTAGTAATGAATAGCGCCTCGTTTGGCGTGAGTCGTTCGAGTCGCTCTAAAACTTCGAGCGCTTCTTTAATTCGGTCTGTTTGTACTTCATTCATGTTGCGCTATGCCCCTTTGCTCAACGTCAGGCGCAGTTGGCTTGGTGTCATGACTATCTTGCAAAGTCCAAGCGCTTCGCTATCGGCCTTAAATTGCTCATAGCGGCGCTTGCCCTCGGCGTTCCAAACGGTTTCACGCACCTCTTTGGTTTTGAGCAGTTTGCCCAAAGGACATTCGATAGTCTCGCCCTCTTCAAGCGTGTCGGATAGTTGGGCCTTAAGGTCGTTTATTTTGGCCTGTAGTTCGCAAAGCTCTTCTAAAAGCGCATATTGGCCGATTGTTGTTTCTCTTACTGACATTGTTATTACCTCTAATCTGATAGTTTCCACAAATATTCTGGGCGTCCAAAAGGGCCCTTTTGCTTTTCGTTAGTGCGGACAAGCAGCCCTCTGTTCGTTAGGTTGGTTATTGCCCTTCTGACGCTAGTTAGGGGCGTGTGGCTATCTAGCGCGTGGCGTTGGACGAGGATCTTATGGACGGTGGAGGGGGCAAGCGCGCGATTAAACTTAGCGCGAGAAACAAATAGGTCTAGAACTAGTTGATCTTGCCCTTCCGCCTTGCGGCTCGCGTCCTCTAGCGCGGCGCCCTCCTCTTTGGTTGTGTTGTGAAATACTGATAGTTGCATGAGCCTAGTCCAATGCGGCGCCCACAATCCCGTCTGCAACGAGCAGGGGATCTGGAATAAGCTCACCATAGGTTTCCTTTAGCTCGTCCGCCACATAGCGGCGCGTGGTATTTGAGCAATAGTCTGGACCTTCATTCTGGCGAATAGACTCGTCGATAACGAGCGCCTTCTCCACCCACTCTTTAAACAAAGGATCAGAAGGGGTATCTAGAAGTTTGTCGAGCAGGGCGATCCGTAGATTAAAGGCCGCCTGCTCAACGCTTGTCCCGTAGCCTACAAGTTCCGTGGTCCAGTCTTGAACGCAAACGCGATCTTCGCGCAATTGCATTGTGATCCAAACGTCGATCCGTCGTCCGCTTTCAATTAGCTTGTCTATTGAGTTCATGGTCTTTACCTCTTGTTGGGTGTTGTTACTTGGCATTAATAATTAGTCTTTGTAAATCGCTGTTTTGCGAGCATAATCCGCGTCAGCTGCATCTAATGCCCTTACCTTTGCTTCATTTTCTTCGTATTTCGCCACCACTGCCGCAACCTCTGGTGCATCGGACAATCTAATCAATAGCTTTCTAGTTTCACCGGATACTGTTTGCATCCCCCATATCCAGCAAACCATCATGTATGTTAATGCCGCTGATATACTTTCCTGCCCCCGGCCCGTCCGTAATAGTGACTTCAATTAATGTGCTGCCGTGCTCTCTGATTAATTCCGCTGTCTTCATTGTCGCGCCCTCTTGGGTGTTGTTGGAACTGAGGTAATTATACCAACCGGTTCGTAAGATTCAAGAGGGAGAAAGATTAAATTGCTCAGCTATTTCGCTGCTATATAGGATTGGGTAGGGGCGCAAATAGACCAAGTGGGTCCAGTTATCCACGCACATAAATTGCCCGCAGCACACGTCCTGTTGGGGATCAGGATGCTTGTATCTGTAGCGCGCTTCAAAAGGTTCTGCATGCTTGTCGCAAAGCTTGAGCGCCACGTCTCCCCAAAAGGCTTGTTTATCTTCTATTGGCACGAGATTCATAGCGCGCGCCTTATCCTTTCGCTTACTGCCGCCCAGCCGGCATCATATCCTTTCTTGTAAGCTTCCTCTTTTATTTTCCGGAGCTCTTCGGCATTCTGAGGTAATGGCAGGGGCGTGCATTCTTCCTTGTTCCAATGGTATCGGCCCGCTGGTTCGCAGCCCATTTCTTGCTTCGGTAAAATTGGCCGTTCGCAATAAATGCAAATGTCCATATAGGCAGAATATGTCTCCAACGTCATTTCCATTCGCTCCACATTTGCTGCCAGGCAATAACATGCCAGACGACATCAGGCCCACAAAACTCGATCAACACGTGCCGCACGACCACCAGTTGTTCATGCAACGTAGGTCTAGCCGGACAGCCCACCACGATTGTGCAATGCAAGTTCTCCGGCTCCCCGCTGGCATTAATATTCTCCCAAACCGTAAGGTCAAGATCAGGCAGATACTCATGGACCTTAGCGATTAGCTCTTGTTCCGTATAGATCATCATAAATATCAACCCGTGGTATTTAGCGGCTCTTTACAGCCCTTGTGCTCTTTCGTATATTGGCGCATTACGGTCAGCATCATTTCTATAGAGCATGGGGCTGGCGACTCCATAGAATCCCCACACCTCAAACACCTAAGCCTATTTGGCTGAGCCTCATAGTCCAAAACGACCCAAGTGGTCTTACCTACATTGCGAATGATTTCGGTTTTCATTTTCATTAATGGTAATGATTTCCATTTCTAGAATTTCTAAACGTACATTGCTTCTGCTCAGCAATGAGTGTATCATATCGGCTGAGCAATAAACCCTGATTTGTATAATCGTGACCAGCGAGCAAAGTCGATCAATTGTCTAATACCTGGGAATGACCTACTGCACATGAAAGTCTAAATCTAATGAGGGATTGAGAGAACTGGAGCGTGGACGACCGCAGAAAGAGCAAGCCATATAGAAGGTAAAGAGGAACTGATTGAGCTACATGCTGTTACCGTAGATCGAAAATGAGCGAATTAAATTGATGATTGTCCACATATATGAATGACCGATAAGGCAGGATTGTTGAATACCTAGGAAGGATTAAACCAAGCTGATAGTAGACAGGTTACAAGAAAGACTGATAAATATGATTGTGTGGGATTTAGAGTGAAAAAGAAGAACGAAAAGCTTGCCGAAACGATAACTAATCGCCGGGCGGCTAAAAAGAATGCGCTGGAGATTTTTGGGGAAGTCCCGCCAATCACGGCTAGTCCACCAATTATGGCCGGTGGGGGCTCTGGCGTGCCCTTCCTGGACCTTTCGGCCAGCCAGCCTATAGAGGGCGCCTTAATAACGAGCCCGATGGACGCCAGGCGCAAGGCACAGGATGATTCATGGCTCAAGTTTGTCAGCCCGGCAACGATGGCCCAAATGAGAACCAACAGGGTGCGGAACATTGCCCAAGTGACCCTAACGCAAATGCAAGAGGATATTCTCGAGCAAATGGTTTCTAACCCAGATGCGGAAACTTTCGAGTTTCACTTTGTGGAGCTGCCAACCGATGCGGTCTATATCGTGTTGAAAGAACTTGATCACAGCGGGTGGAAATATAAATTTCATGCCGACAGTTGGGAGCTCGTTATATCTCTTCCCAAGGTCGTCGAGCATGCGGCCAAATGGATAACAGACCCAGGCAAGCCGTTATGAAACCAGGCGACGAGCTTCCAATTGAGGTCAAGAATCAGATCCTGAATTGCTGGGAAGAAGATCTTAGATATTATCTGAGTGGCACACACCGACTCCGCTATCAGACGAACTGCGTTTGGCTAATTGCTTTCGACCCCACGACCAAGCTATTTTGTGGGTACAACACTCGAATAACTCCCCTGCTAAACATTGGAGATTTTTGTTGCCCTGCCTATTGGGCGCCCACTTCTTATCAGGTCAAAGAAATCATACAGGCGTTTCATAATAAGCATTGGGGCGACGAGAAGCCTATCGTCACAGCCCCAATGCCTGCCTAGAGTATGAAACAATTGGCATGCGAGCTCGTCTCGTAGCTCATCATCAAGAGGTCCAATAAATGCAAATACTCGTCACTATTTTCGGTTGCTTGCTGGGCGCAATCGTCTATCTCGTCTTAGCGCTCGTCACGCCAGTGGCAAACTGGGGTCCGTACTCAACAGCCATCCTCGTTGCCCTCTGTCTCATTATGACGTCCGTCGTCGGGGCTTTCCCCTTCTGGCGCAAGATGCCCTAAGCGTTTCTTTGTCTGTTCTCGCCATGCTTGCCGCTCCTCATCGGTCGTGCGGGCAATCGCGCAGACATGACAATTTTGTCTATCGTAGGCGTGAGGCCAATTGCCAGGGCAGCTCATAGGGCTAATCCGCCTTCTTTATCTGTTCAAGCACCTTAAGTAAAAACGGGGTTCCGTGCGCCCTTTCGATGTTTTGCATGATAGACAAGACCGCCTGGTGGGCTATTTTCATTTTGTACTGATATTCTTGCCCCAGCCCTCGGCAAGGATCTTTGATACTGTCCGCCGCAATAAAGCGCTCGTCATTGCCCAGCGTGTGGAATATTGAGCCACGAAAATGCAAATGCTGGATATGTTTCATACCCTTCTCGATTTCCGCGACCCATTGCTTTACTAAAGCCGCTTCGGTTAGCGCCTCGCTCATTGGTGCGCCTTTAGCGAAGCTTTGGCCGCCTTGACGCTCTCAAACTCACCCTCAAACACAAGCGCAAGCCCATTGAGCGTAGCGCTATCGCCTTCCGAAAAATGGATGCCAAAAAGCGTATAGTCGTCATAACCCCTAGAGTTAGTCGAGTGCCATTCGCGCTGGTATAAATTCTCCCTAAAGGAAGGATCATTCAGCAGGGCGTGTTGCAAGATCGGCGTATAGACAAACTCATACGTCTCGCTTTTTGGTATCTCTCCGCATAGCTCCTTGAGGAGCGCCAAGGTCATTTGGTCTGCCCGCAGGTCCGAGACCGTGATCGTGCTGCCGTCTATTTTGATACTAGCCATTCGACGAATCCTCTCTTATTTGTTCTCTGATTGCCCATAAGGCTTGGGTAAAAGCTTGGTCGCGCCAGTCTCTTGGCGTACAGGCAACAAACGCCTTTATCAAGACGGCTACTCTTTGTTCGGTCGAAAGCTCGCCCACCTGCCCGTCATTCACCACATTGATCGGCACGCCTAAAGTATTGAGCCCTCCGGCAATGATCGCTAGGGCAGTATCAGCAGGATTGTCCTCGAACGCCGGTTTGGATATAAGGCGAGGAAGGTCGAATCGTTCATCACCCCGATCAGTGTCGAGAGCGACCATCTGGGGTGGCGCTTTGCCAGCCTCAATAAGCTTTTGCTCTCCTTCGGCGACCACTTTGCCAATAAGCTTGCTATAGCCGCCGTCTGCTTGGATTGAGAGGAGCTCTTGCTTGGTTTGACCAGAATACATAAGGTATCCGAGTTCTTGCTTGATAAGTTCGCGCTTATGCTCGGCGCTAAGCTTGTATGGATCGGCTGAATAACCCACGCTGGGGGAGTCGTCAAAGTCGCTAAGACGACCCAATTTAAAACTGTATGCACGTTCATTCCCCTGTATCGAGAGAACCTGACCCATGAACTTAAAGACATTCGTTTTGCCTGGCGTAAGGAGCGTCAAGACAAATGGAATATCTCGCGCGCCACGATAAGCATTGATAAGCGCCCAAAGCCCTTGGTCTGCATAAAATGGCTGTAGTTGTATCCAAGCAAAGTCCGCCTCTATCCCGTCCTTATCGCCCTTATCGGCGCTAAATGCCCGCAGGGCATATTTACCACCGCTGAGGATTAGATGACCAATAGGCTGTTCGCCTCCCTCGGCGTCATAAACTTTCTGCTCCCTAACGGACCTCAACTGTCCATCAATAGGTCTGGCGGCCAATTGCTTCTCGGACTTTTGGCCCAATAGTCCGCGCTTAAAGCTGGCGGGTAGATCCATGTTTTAAAGCGTCCTCACGACGAGCGTGCCAACTGTCATCGAACCGCATTTGGCTTGAGATTGGATCATAACAGCTGAGCAATATATCTGTAAATGATTCTCTTGCTAAGCATCTGCGATACCAAAGCTTGTACTCTTGGGCTTTGGTCTGAAGGGCTATCAAATACTCGCAGTTGAGCATCCGGACGTTAAGATCCCAAGCCACCCCGTAAGGTATAGCGCCTTGGAAAACGTCGTAAAGCGTGACGGTATCTTCTGGCTCTGCCGGCTGATGATGGGGGCTGAAAGGCGAGTGCATAAAAACAAGATCCTTCAAAATCATAGTCTGGGGGATAGAACGCTAGAGCTTGCGCGCCCACTCGCGTATCTTCTTCTTTAGCCTCATCCAATAGCCCTTCACCTCCAATAGCGGCAGATCATAATCACACACCGGACATCTAACCCTAGCGGGCGGCTCGTCAGACTCCACATAGATGCTGCAGCCAGGACAATAATATTCTTTAGGCGCAAAGGCCGGCGCCAGGACGGCAGGGCAGGTTATTCGTTGATGAACCTTTATGAGCCCCTTGTCCAGATCAAAGTCGAACGCGTGGCTAATGTCATTCACCCCAATATGGCGCGAGCCACACTCTGGACAAAATAAAAGCGGGTTGGTCTGAAAATATCGCGCGCTTGCTTGCATGACCGAAAGCTTGATATTGCCCTCTACCCAAGGCTTTATCGGTTGGTTAAGCCACAGGCCGGTAGCCTCACGAATCTGGCGGGCATATTCTCGCCACTCGGGCGTATCAATGTTGGTCGTGGTCATGCTTTATGTGCTCTGTTTTGATCTTGGTACAACGTGTACTGCCTAGCGCTACCGTAAGGCGAATCTCTTTTAGCGGCACGGGGCGCTTGCAAATGACACACTCATACCGCCCGTCGAGATATTCGACACACTCAATAATGGTTTTTAGGCGTCTAGACGCTTGGGATTTCATCTGCGGCGCTTAGATCGTCGTCCGCTAGATGCTTTTTTATGGCCGCTACCGCCTTATCGTTTGGCTCCGCTTCCGCATCAATCAGATCGGCTAAAGCTTCAGACTCGTCTTTTGTGAGCTTAATGCTTTCAGCCTCTTCCAATGAGTCGAAATTATGGACCCGGACTGTATCACCACTGGCGATACCATCAACAAAGCCCTCGTACTTTTGCGACTCCTTCGCCCAAGCTTTGAGCTCATCGACACACATCGGGACGACCTCCCCGCTTTTCTTGTTCTTTGTCCAATGGGCTATTCGTTCACTGAGGGGTTTCATCAATCTTGCTCCTTGTGTCTATTGTTTGGCATTTAAATTGCATTGTAAGCATTGCATCATGATGTTGAAATGGCACCTCTAGCAGCTCTAGCAGCTCTGGATTAAAGGGAACGAACTTCAAAGAAACTCTTTTGAAAAGTCCCTCCCCTTCAATCACCTCGGCGGTACGCGGCCTGGCTATCTCTTTCCTACTAAACATTCAGCCGCATTCTACAGTCGGTCATATTTATTCACTCGGGCCTCTTCCACTATCATCTCGCTAATTCGTTCCGGCCGGTTCGACTATCTTCTGCTAATTGCTCACTCAACGTTGTTTTATTTGTCCGAGATCTTCATTCGATCCACAGTTTTCCACTATCATTGCACTTCGCTCAATCAGCGTTGTTTACGGTCATTCCAATAGTTCGATCTTTCCAGTTAGACTGTCAAAAATAGTTTCTCTTTCTTACAAGATATACATTCAGCACCATTCAATCTTTCCGTTTTTGTCTACAGTCCCGTAACTTAAATCCCGCGCGAGCAGTAGATTACAATTATCGCCACTTCTACCAAAATAGCTAGACTAAATATCCAGCCCAATAGCGCACCGATCTGCTCAATCCGACTTTCTCTACTGTCTTTTGGTTCTTCTCGATCCATTCTCACAAACAATCCTTTTACTTTCTCGCTCCGTTGGGGTCTACAATCATAGGACTTAGCTCATTCGAGTAAATGCCACACTCACCCTTGTTTTTTCGTTCATAACATTTTTACCATCACAGGTGATTGCTCGTTCTTAAACAATAGCCTTTCAAGTTATATAACTCGTTCAACATCATTTTACGGTCCTTGTATATCACCAGAATCACTTTTCCGATAGCGCTTTGTCCATCGGAGCCATATCCCACTCGTACTGGCACCGAGTGCAATGCAAGCGGACGTGTTCTTTGAACGCGCAGGGCCTTGAGCTTAAGGAATAGCGCGAGCAAATGCGATTGCCCTCACAATGGCGATAAGCAATGTCCTTGTGGTGGCATTTCGGGCATCGCTTCACCTAATTTCCCGCTCCTTTGTGAAGGTCTTGGCCTTGTAGTCTCTCAGCTCCAAATGTGGATGATGTCGGTGCTGGAGGTGTTCCAGTAAAAAACGTAGCGCCGCGAGCAAGAGCCATCCGAGCGCCCCCGCCAGTATCCAGATGGCCACATGCCCAACGAACCAGTAGGATAAGTATTCAAATCTTGATATCTCCATCTTTCTAGCCCTCGAAAACTTGATCATCAAGGGCGTTTTCGCGGCAAACTCTGCAAATCTCCCAATCTTCCAACATATCGCACATACAACGAGCGGGCGCATAATCCCCACCGTAATTCGGTCCGTACATAATTTCCGGGCAGTCCGGCAGGTTGAATGCTTCATATGACATTGTTGCTACTCCTTACATTGTTGTTACTAAACTGCTCAGCAGTTGGTTAGCAGTATACTCTTTTGCTCAGCTATGTCAACCCGGGTTGACGAACGTATTGGCTCTGCTATAATGCTCAGCAACCACCGTGGGGCATGTGGCTAAACTGTCCCAACATGGGGGCGCCAGGCGAAAGTCAGGCCAATGGGAAAGCCATAAGCCCCCACCAATACCACAAAGAGAAGCGGCGCAAAGGAGTCAATCAGTAAGGTCTATGTCTTAAAGGCGTGGCGATTGAACCTTGATCAAGTTCCGCCGACCCCAAGGTAAAGTGAATGACTCGCAGACCCCTTGGCTAAACCCCAAGGGGTTTGTCCGTAAAGAAGGAAACCAATGGCAAGACAAAAGAAAGAGATCGCAAACCCGCCACCAGCAGTGGTGGTCCCTCCCAAAAAACGGGTGGGCGGGTTTGCCACAATGTCCGAAGAGCAGCGCAAAGAGATCGCCACCAAAGGGGGCTATGCGGTGCAGGCTGGGGGCAATGCACACAAGTGGAATAGCAAGACCGCACGACTCGCAAGCATGAAGAGCCATGAGAATAGAAAGCTCAGACAGCTTGAAGAGGAAGTCTAATCATCCTAATAGCCAAGCAGGCATTGGTCGCCCAGCTTGGGAAACATGCAATGTGTTAGCGCCAGGGCTAGCGCATCAAACAGGTCATCATCACCACTTAGTGTGGGTAAATTTAGATGACCGCGCACAGCGTTTTTTACTTGAACCTTACTGGCCTTACCATTTCCGGCTACGCGCGCTTTGACCGTGCTGGCCGACAGCTCGACGAGCGCCCCACGAACCTCAAGCCCGAGATAAATTTGCGACAGCTTTAGAAGCACCACGCCTCTTGCTTGCATAACCTTCCCCATCACATTGACTGCAGCACCCCAGTAGGTTTGCTCAATCACAACCACGTCGGGCGGGCTGTAGGCATGTTCTTGAAATAACATTTCGATATCGCCATACAGCTCTCTAAGCCTGTGATGGTAGGCGTCGTCTTTTGGTGTTGTGATGACCCCAGAGGCCAGATGCCGGACGCCACCGCCGGCGGTTGTCTCTATGCTGCCATAACCAAGCGTTCCATAGCCAACATCAAGGCCAAGAACTCTCATCGTTTGGCACACTCTAGCCCATAGCAGCGCTCAAGCAGATTGAGAGCGCGGTCATGTTCCGAGCGGCGCCATTTGGCCACCTCAAGCAGGTCTGTTATTTGCAAGAGCGTCATGCCAGAGGTAATCGAATAATGGTGAGTATCATTGCCAACATATTGGTAGATCCGATAGCACTTTTCATCGCCTTCATACAGGCCAGCAAGACTATAAAACCCAATATCGTAGGTTTCGATGAGCTCTACGAGAAGCAGATCGTCCCAATTAATATGTCTCATGCGCCTTTGCCCTCTGATTCTTTTTCAAGCCGTTTGATCTCGTCCGCCAGATACCATTGTGCCTTCTTTAGATCTGTTATGGGATTTCCTTTGTAACGGTGACGCAGCAAGTATTTCAAGGCGTTCCCGACATTAAAATTCTCGTGCCGCGTTATCTCAATTGCCTCAATTCCGCTCGGATGGCTATTGTAGTGCTTTGGCCTCGCCACCTCATCAAAAGGTATCGCAAGCACATCACCACTCTTAAGCCTCCCGGTGGCTCTGATTGGAGCGTTGCTAGCTTTTCTTCTCATAGGTCATTTACTATCGGGCAAACAACAGAAGCGACCGCGCAGATCATCTTGGCGATGGCAATTATCTGAGAGCCACTAATCTTGTCCGGTTGCTTCTCAATAAACTCTTTTGTAGTGCCCTCTTTGATCGCCTTGATAAACGTAAGGGCAAATTGCAATTTCTCGGGGTCGCTTTCGAGCAGCGCGACGAGCTTCGCATCAATGTCTATTACTGGCTTGGGAACAAATGGCTGATCTATCGTAATGATCGCGCCTGCGTTTGGTTCTTCATTCATTTTCCGAACTCCTCCTTTGGGGAATAAACTCATTTCCTCAACATATTTCAAGTAGAATTTTCTGCAATCATCACAAGGGCATAGCGGGTGATAGCTGCCGTAAGAATAAAGATGCTCCATCATTTCACTACGACACCACGGGTGGTGCACACATCGGCAAACGATCGCCCGTCAGACTCTAGGGTCGCGGCCTTGCCTGTATATTCTTGCCAGCGTCGCACCATGGTATCGACATAAGTTGGGGCAATTTCCATTATGAAAGCACGGCGCCCTAGCTTCTCGGCGCCAATTAGAGTAAAGCCACTGCCGCCAAACACATCAAGCACGATATCGCCGCCCTTGCTGGAATTGTTGATCGCAATCTCGGCCAATTCGACCGGCTTTTGTGTTGGGTGCAGCTCGACTTTTTGGAGTCTATTCACGTCCCAAACGGTGCCCTTGTCTCTGCCGCCATACCATGGGTGGTTTTGTCCTATGAATCCATACCAGCATTCTTCGTGCTGCCAGTGGTAATCAGAGCGACCCATGACAAAGGGATGCTTGCGCCAGATGATCTTGTTTTGAATATGGATGCCCGCTTGCTTCACGGCTTGTCCAATCGAGCCTCCTTCCAGGAGGCACGGTGCCCAGACGTAGACCGGGGCATTCTTTGAAACTAGGACGCAATTGATTAATACATCCTTCAAGTAGGCAGTTAGATCTTCGTCTCTGAGTTCATCATTGGCTATCTTGTGCTCTTTGCCTCGAAAGTTTTTGCCCGCACGGGGATTGGTTTTACCTTGCTCAAACGAGACCCCATAAGGTGGGTCGGTAAAGATCAAATCGGCTCTTTGTCCATTCATCAGCTGTTCTACCATTGCTAGCTGAGTGGAATCCCCGCACATAATGCGGTGATCTCCACATATCCAAACGTCGCCAAGCATGCTGGTTGCGGTAGCCAATGCTTCGGGCACGGCATCGTCGTCCGTCAGGCCCTCTTGGATTTCTGGCGTCATGAGCTTATCTAGCTCATCCTCCGGAAAGCCCAAAAGATCTAGATTGAAGTCCAGATCCTTTAATTCGGTCAGCTCGAGCTGTAGCTTCTCAAGATCCCACTCGCCCCTTAATGTATGTTCGTTGTCCGCAATAATGTACGCTCGCTTCTGGGCGTCCGACAGGTGGGCAAGATCAATTGTAGGGACAAGCGACAGCCCCAACAGTTGGGCAGCTTGCAATCTTCCATGTCCTGCCAGTATGCCGCTATTCCCGTCCGTAAGGATTGGGTTTGTCCAACCAAACTCTTTGATGGATGCGGCTATCAATTGCACTTGCTCGGGCGAATGCTTCCGAGCGTTGCGCACATATGGGATCAGGGTCGAGGGGGACACATAGTTGATCTTTAACCCCTCGTTGCTAACCACAATGCTCGGGGCCGCGTCCCATTCGGCATCGGTCATTATCTTCGGTTCGCCCGACGGCAATGGCAGATTGCGCACAGCCTCTATCATTTTCTTGCTTGCCGGCTTCGGCTTCTTTGCGGCCTTTTGTTTTGATTGTTTGATCGTCATGCTCGCGCCTTATAGTAAAGCCACCACCAGTAGTGGTGATGGCTTTTGGTGGGATTGCAGTTGCCTCTTGCTTTATGTGCTGGCTGGCGGCTCGGGCGGCGTGATTGCCGTGGTTTCGGCAGCATCGCCCGTGGTTACAGCCTGAACTGTGCTATCGGCTCCCGATAGACTGGTGACAAGCGCATTAAGTCTGGTTACTTCTGGCGTGAAGTCAGTACTCGGAAGGCTTGCAAGCGCCTGTTTAACGGCTGCCAAAAGGGCCGTATCGGTTGCCTGTAGTGAAGCCACGTCTGTCTCAAGCGCCGTGGTTGCGGCCTCTACGGAACTAAGTCCGGCATCTAGATCTGATTGGGTGTCTGTCATTTGCTTTCCTAATCCTATTAATTGGGTTTTGATAAATTGAATATCTCTCTGGAATTGCGGGGTAAAACAGTAGGGCACAAAACCCGCCAGCTCTTCCGCTAAATTCTCGCTCTCATCGCTCATAGCGATCAGAATATCATAGCTGAGCACAATGTCTACTAAAATTCGCTTACAAAACCCAATCCGCCCGCTTGTCAAGGAAAGTTGTTAGGAAACCTTGATAGTGTGGACGGATTGGATGGGCTGCAGCCTGCTTTGTAACTAGGCTTCCCCTTCCATCAGGTTGATAACCCAACCGTCGGAAGTCCAGTTAGAACTTAAGAACATTTTGAGCGGCATCCAGAAGTAACCCGCCAGCCCCCAGCCCGCGCCCCACGAGTTCCGGCACAAAACCCACTCGACTATGCCCTGGCTGCCTTGCGGCAAATTCAGATTGTACCCAACGGCCATTACGCAATGCCCACCAATAATGGAATCAAATAATCCCGGTTGGGGCAGTATTCCAGAAGTCGCAACCTCTTGGGATTCAAACGAGGAAGGGACACTAAAGCCAAAAACTATCGGGTAGCCGCCTGCCAAGACGGACAAGACTTGATTCTCGTTCGTAAGATCGACGGCCTCATATTTGAGCGACTTATGCAAGACCGCATCGCTGTAGCATTTGTCGGGCGGCTTTACGGTAAATTGCGAAATATCATAGGGCCAGAGCCAATCGGGAGCGGTGCCGTCCGCCTCACTCTCTGGGCAAACGCCCGACGTATTGATAGAACTTATGCCATCTCGGATGTTGGCGCCCGAATCACTAGATACGGTTCCCTCAATCACGCGCTCGTTATAGTAGATAAACAATCGGCTAGGCACAAAGTTCCACTTGTAACCCGTCTTTAGCGCCGTATATTGAATAGCGCCGGCGATACCATTGGCGGTGCATGATCCTAATTGCCCTTGGTCGTAAACTGGCGGGCATTGGGGTCTTAGATCAACAGATTGGGGCAGTGCGAGCTTATCGACGACAGGCTTGCTATTGAGCTTGTCTCTAAAATCTGGACGTTGCGGAATCCACCCATAGTGTCTAGCCATCGTTTTTGCTCCTGTTGTAAGTAATCTCTAGCTCTTTGCGCGCAATACAATCTCGAATTACGGCAGATTTTTGTTCTAGCTCGTAGGATAGCAGCGCTACGTCCGCCTCTAGATCCTCCTCGGTCCATTGAGGTTGGTGGATCAGCGTTTGTCTAACGTACGCCTCCATGCTGTGCTGATTGTAGCCGAGCGCCCACATGAGCACATTCATACTAAAGGGCGCGATCATATCTTCCGGATTGCGCTCGCTCTGCTTGCTAAAGAAAGCAAGTAGGCGCAACATCTCGACTCGGGGGCGAACTTCTGGTGGCATTTCTCTAGTCCAACAAGGTTAGAACACGACCGGCCGAATGGTCCGTCATTTTGGCAAGCTTTGGTACTACCGGCCCGCCCGACTGTCCGCATACATGATTGGCCTGTTCGTTTGCCAATTTACGTACTTGGTTTTCAAGCTTATCTATTTTAGATAGCAATAGCTTCCGTTCCTTTTCCCAATCTTTTTGCGCTCCCCTAAAGGCTCTTAGCTGAACGCGATTCAGCGACACGACCCCGCTTATGGTTTTTAGATCTTCTTGCATTTCGCTTACCTCCTCGGTGGCAGGTCAATCTTGCCCATCATTTGCCTTATGATGCTTCCGGCAAATTGCTCCTTGATACTCTTAAGGGTTTCCTCTTTCTCTCTTGGCCTTAGCACCACATGCGGTTCCTTAAGCATTTTCTCAAAGAACATTGCGTTCGGCGTGTTAATTTCCAAATAGAAGCAAGTTAGCTCAATCAGCGCTTCCATGCGTTTTTTTTGCTCTTGCGGTGCATTTTGATTGCCCGCATAAAGCGCAAAGAGCTCTATCAAAGTTTGCTCAATCTGTTCTTGAGTTTTCATTCTAGTTGATTCTATTGGCTGGCCATTTCTTTTCAGACTCGCCACGTTGATACACCTTATTGGGCGCATCATCCACACTCAATTGCAGGACTCGGAGCTTATCTTCGATATTCTCGCCCCAATCGTGCAGCTCTAAGATCAATCCGCGTACCTCAAGGGCCATAGCCACCACCACGCACAAAATTAGAAGCGCCAAACCTACTGCAATACCTTCGAACATCATTCACCTCACAAATGCATTGCGATCAATATAAATTGCTCAGCAATAAAAGTCTAGGGCCTTGACCACTTGCAAGGAGTCATTGCCATACAGTACCGACACCACAAGGCCGCGTGCCCTTCCTTTTCGTGCTCTTCTGTTAATTTCATTTCCTGAAACCATGTCCCCTCACAATTGTTGCACGCCGCATGCACCATCCAGGGAGCTTGGGCCGGGGGCCAGAGCAATTGGACATCAACCTTGTAGCTTCGGCTTGAGTAGCCGATACAATCCTCGTTTCCAACAATCACAAAAAATTTTGCCGCGCTTTTCATTTGGTCCGACGCCGTACTAATGGCGAGCGCCTCGGCCACCACGCAGGCGGTAACCACATCGGGGCAGCTTGCATACTGGCGTTTGTCCTGCCGGCCAGACTGACCGTCTATCCATTCGCCCCATACCTCATGGCCGCCCATACGATACCTTATGCCGTACAAGCGCTATACTAGCCTAAGAGTTGGCGAGACGCCAAGAACCGACCTGTATCTATTCGTTGGTTTTTGGCATGTCAGATCAGATCGCCCTCTTTGCCTCTTTAGTCAAACAGCTTCCCGAGTGGGCCAGAGATACTCGCTATCAAGAGCAGTATTGCAATATGCTTTGGCTTCGCGCGCAGCAATATGACCACATCAAATATCCGTTCAATGCCGAGACGGACGGCATGGGCAATTTCAATAAGATGTGGACCAAGCGCCCGTCCGTTAAGCTCAATCTTCCTAAGCTGGGAGCTGAGGCCACAAGCCGCAAGCTATTTGGGAAAAAGCATTGCCCTAGAATTGTCCACCATGAAAAAGATGAGGTAACCGAAGCTTTCCAATGGTTGGTCAAAACGGCCCGTATGGAAAAAGAGTGGCTTCGGATAGCAAAGTTCTCGCAAACTGGATCATCTGCAGTCGTCCTTAAGGTCGTGGACGATATACCGGTTTTGTGCAACTATCCGGCCTACGAGTGCTGGCCTACGTTTGATCAGGCAAAACGAATAGAGCGGCTGCGAGTCTGCCAGGTGATCAGTGGGTCCGAGTGGCTGAATGACGCAAAAAGAACAAACATTCGCAAGGATATTTCGGGTGATGATATTCAGCCCGAGCAGCTTTACTGGTATGTGCGCGAGTGGGACAAAGAGCAGGCGATCGTCATGGTGCCGGTCAAGCAAGGTGATTGGAATCCAATAACTGGCGATGACAACAAATGGCTAGACTTTTGTGAGCCACTTTGCGAGCCCCATAAGTTCGGGTGGGTGCCGGCCTTGTGGTTGGAAAATCTTCCAAACGAGGATCAATGCACCGACGGGCTTCCTACCTTTTATGGTGCGTTTGATAATTGCATAAATTTAGACTACACGCTTAGCCAGATTGGGCGCGGTGGCAACTATATGGCCTGCCCCCAACTGTTCGTTAAGGGCAAGATCCTTACCTTTGAGGGAGGGACCAAAGTAAGCGGGCAGCATACTTTCGGACCTCACAGCATGTTGCAGGTGGCGGCCGATAGGCGAGATGCGGCAGGCAATCAAATGTCCGGTTCGGACGCGAAACTAATTGAGCTTGATGGCTCGGGCATTGAGCGCTTTATGAACACATGGGTCGATAAGCTAAAAATGTGGACCCTTGAGTGCGTCGGGCTATCAAGAAAAGACCCCAATACTATCAAGGGGCAGATGAGCGGGAAGGCAATCCAGTTATTTGACGAGGACTTTATTGATCTTGTCGAACTGCTCAAAGATAGCTACGGGGAAAATGGTTTTCTTGAGAGCGCAAAGCTTCATGGCAAAATGCTTGTCAAGCTAGGCCACCCTAAATTCAAAGGCGTGACCGAGGAAGATTGCGACGAGGCAGAACTCAAATGGCCAATCATGTACACGCTTGAGCCAGACGAAGTGCTCCCATTGGTCAACGGGCTTGCCGGCGCGGTGGCTGGCGGAATGATGGAGTTGGATCAGGCGCAAGTCTATCTAGAAAGCCAGATGGGCAATGGCTATCTGTATTTTGACGAGATGGGCACGACCGAGGCCGCCCCAACCTCGCCGGCCGACAAGGAACCAATCTTGCAAATGACAGGCGCCGCAACCCCTCCCCCTAAGCCCGCACCCGCAACGAAACCAAAGGCTAAGAAGAAATGAGCACAGTTCTAGACGAACACATAGCTAATCATGTTGTCCAATATATAAAACTCCCCCAGCCAAGCATGGGAAACAAGATCCACTGCTTCCGCGAGAAAGGCATTTATGTGCTTGAGGAGGGGCCCGCCATGCTTGCCGGTATGGCGTGCGCACATGCGGGAAGTGGTGGCATGGCATTTTATGACGGCGTGCCGGACGACACCGGGCATTTTGTCACCCCAGAATTACGAGAACCGATCCTTGAAGAGTACGAGAATGTACGGGACTACAATGAGGCGGTGGTCAAATATGAGCTCGACTCGTGCAAATTTAACGGACGATTGATCAAATATTTTCAGCCCGCCGTGATGGGCATGTGGCAATTGATGGGCGGCACGTACTATGGGCTCACGCTTAAAATTACCGGTAATGCGATAGATTCGCCCTCCCCAATAATTACCGTAACCTGGCAGGCGCTTAAACGCTGATGGAACGCGCCGAGTGGGATCGCTATTTACCCGAGAGTTTTATCGAATCGGCCCAAGAGATCTTTACGGCCCCAAGCCCAAGGTCTTTAAAGCGTATTCGCATGTTTTGGACGAGCGGAATGTTTCGCGTGGCGAGGCGTGATTGTTCTTTATATAGCGTCGAGGTTGCAAATTGCGGCGCTTGGGGCAGATTGCGGATCTTTACCGGCACGGGGCGCATAGTGTTTGATATGCCGTCGCTTTTTACCGGCAGTTTTCCGCTAGAAGGCTTTTGCGAAGGGGGTTTGATATGTCACATAGCGTGCGGACCCGGTTCTGATATTTTGATGAGCGTTACCTTTACGGAACCAGATACCGATCAGGTTTTGCCAGACGGCTCCATAGTTAGATCTGAAAAGTAGTGTGCTATATTTCCTCTTGGTGGGGCGCGATGCCTGTTAATCTAGCTACGTGAGATTTACAGCCAATGCCCAACGGCCAGATCCTTTCGCAATATCCACCAGTACCCGAACAAGCCACAAGCTTCGGCTACAAGCAACTTTTACTATTAGATGCCATAACGGCCAACGATGTTGGCATATGGGTGCCGTTTGCGCCATTTAGTAAGGGTAGCTTCGAGGTTACGGCCCCCTCTACTTTTACCGGAACGGTCGCGCTTTATGCAAGCAATGCGGCCTACATGCCACCAAACGCCTTGCAAATCGCAGTTGGCGGCACCAAAACGACAGGCGATGTGCTCACCGTGTCTATCGCGTGCGGCGACCTTATGGGCGGGGCGATCACTGCTAGCTATACGGTTTTGGCAGGCGATACGCTTGCCACCATAGCGGCCGGATTGACCACGGCCCTACAGACCGCCATCAAATCCGCCTCCATTGTTTTTGCAAATCCCAACCCTCCTCTAGTTGATGCGGCCTATATTGAGGTCACAAATCCAAGCGCCCCATCAGACAATATCCTTGTCCAATGGCAATTTCCGCTTGCACCAATCACGATTAACAATAGCCTTTCGACAGGCGCAACCGAAACCCTGACCGTAACTCAGATTGATGATGGCGAGGGTTTTCTTGTTCCCAACTGTTCTTTGACCGCCACGGGCAATGTGGTCTTTAGCCAACCGTGCAGATGGATGAAAGCCAAATGTACTGGTTATAGCGGAGTCGTGCCCATAACGGCCATCGTGGTAGCAACACTCCCCTAAAAGCGTAAGACCGGAGGTCTTGAAGAGAACATATGGCAGTATCCCCAGAAGAGCTGGCTAGAATACAGGCAGAAGCAGCAGAAGCAAAAGCAAAGCTAGAAGCCCTAACGGCCCAAAAGTCCACAGTCGATCTCATTGAAGATGACGATCCGACAAATAGCGAAGCGCTAGTAATCGGCAATTTTAAGGACGCTGATCCCGAAAGCCTAAAGGCCGCTTTCAAAAAGGTTCAGCACGAAAGCAAAAACCATAGACTAAAAGCTCGAGACTATCGGGAAAAGCTTGAGGCAGAAACGGCCGCCAAGGCCGCCCTACAGGCCAAAGTTGAGGAGTTTGAGAATGCCAAACTCTTAAGCGAGAAAAATTACCAACAAATTACAGCAAACCAATCGACCAAAATCCAACAATTGCAGCAAGTGGCTATCAATGCGGCAATCAAAACCCGGGCGATTCAGGAAGGTATTCCCGATGTGGTGCTCAATTCTCTAAATCGTACCGGCATTGGCATTACCAATGAGGGCGATGTGACCGGGCTAGATCTTGCATTTGAACGCCTAAAGCTAGAGTCGGCCGAAGTTCTTGAGGCACTAGCGCTTTCCAAACAAATCAAAGAAGGAAAGCTTAAGCCAGGCGCCAAGGCAGAAGAGGCAGAAGATCCAGCAGCCGAGGAAGTTGATCCAAAACTTGCCGCGCTGGACAAAATGCAAAAGCCCGGAACAAACATGACCTACGGGGAATATAGGCGACGCACCTCGTTTGGTAGTGGTGCGGGCGCCGATCCAAAAGGAGCCAAGCCCAATGCGGGCAAGGCGCAGCCGGACTTTAAAAATATGTCGAGCCAAGAGGTTGAAGCTTGGTATCAAAAGCAATATAGGCCCACTCTTAAGTAAGAGGAAAATTGCTAAAGACCCCAAGGCCGTGCTAATTTATATGTGATGCCTTAGATTTAGGCGAGGCGTGGGCGCGAGGCCCGAAACGGTAAAGATTACGTTTCGAGGACACGCAGAAATGCCTACATTTTATGATTTTGCAGGAACGCTAGTTGATCTCTTCCAGAATGGCTTTCTAGCCAGACAGCTTGAAGAAGGTCTCGACACCTACATGGCGTACAGACGACACGCTACCGAAATTATGGTAGATGGTCGTATCGGTTCACAAATCACCATTCCGAGAGTTGGTCGTAAGGGTCCGGTCACCGTGGCGCTTAATGCCGCAGGACTGACCGCCAATCTCGACAACAGTCTTAGCCCATCGCTACCGGCAATCGAAACCTATGCCTTAACTCTAATGGAGTGGGGCGATACGGCAGACGTAGACCTGATTGGTTCTACTGCCGCAGCGGCCGACTTGGTTAAGATGGCCTCTAGGACTAATGGCGTACAGGCCGCCCAATCAATTGAGCGCCTTGCCAAAATCGCCTACCATACTGCCTACGAGGGCGGTAACACTTGGGTAAGGGGCGATCTTTCGGGCACAACCCTCACGACAATTAGGGTTGATGATGTTCGCGGCTTCCTGACCGTACCGGTCAACGGCGTCCCAACACCAGTAAGCTCGCTAAACCCGCTCCCTTGCTACGAAATGCGAACCACCCCTGGTGGCTTTAACCAGCAATTCAACGTGACGGGCGTGACGATTGATAATCCAAACGTCTCGCTCTATCCATACAGTTCTCTTGATGGCAACGGTAACCCGATACCCGATGGTATTTCGGGCGTTTTGGCTATCAGTGGGGCGACAAACATACCGGCGGGCGGAGATGCGATCATCGCGGCAAATGCTGCCAAAGTGGTGCGCCCGTTCAATAAGCCAAGCTACAACATCCTCAATTCTGGTGACGCCGCGACACTCGGCACCTTGCTTGATAGCAAGACCCGCCTAGAGCAAAATGCCGTCCCAACCATGCGGGACTATACATATCACTATCTCTACGATCCGGCAGTCATGCGCCAATTGCTCGCAGACCAACAATTCATTGTTGCGTATGCGGCACGCAAGGATTCGGAAGAAATTAAGTCCGGACAAATCTTTGTTATCTTCGGCATAACCTTTATCCCGACTACGGAAGCATACGTTCAGGCTGCCAATCCGCTCCTTGGTATCAAGACCACTATCCGCCGTTCGATAATGATTGGCGACGAGGCCTTGCTACAAGCAGACTATGCGGGCTTAGAAATGTACCTCAATGTCGATGGGCTAGACCCACTCGGCGGCGTAATGATGGTCAATGGGGTTGCCCAGATTATCAGACCGCCTATTGACCGTATGTTGAGAGTCTTGTCTCTTACTTGGACTTGGGTAGGGGCTTTCGTAGCGCCAACCGACGCGACCGCAACCCCACTAATCATTCCGACCGCTTCAAATGCTCTTTATAAGAGAGCGTGTGTAATTCAAACCGCAGGTTAAGACCGCCAAAGTTAGGCGTCTGACTAATATTAGACGCCCGACTTACTGGCACTAACAAAAGAGGACAAAACCGATGTCAACGACAAATAAAACCATGATGGGGCCCGAACCTGTACGCAAAAGCGGACAGAAGCGCGCGCCTGTCAGCATGAAGTTGCCGCTTAAAGACGATGGCAGAGTTCATCCGGCCGCCGGCATGCGCCCCACCACCAGTGCGGCTCATTATGCAGACGCCTCGATGATTGGCGATGCGGTCGGCGGAAAAATGGAAACCACCTCGGGTAGCTAAACCAACTTATGGCAGATAAGGCGATCAAAGTTATGAACCGGCGCGTCAAACCTGGCGTGCCGGTTATTAACACCCCTGCGGGAATGTACGCACCCGACTGGGATGATCCAAAAGTACAAGCGGATCGCGTATTGAAGCGAGAACAAACCCCTCGCCTCATTGGCCGTGGGCCAAGTGGCTTAGACAAGGTGCGAAAGTCATGACATACAACTGGCCAGACTATACGGAATATGGCACCCCCGCTCCGCCTAACTACGGGCAGAACCCGACCCTCGTGCCAAATGTCGATCCCTTTATCGCCAATCCGGCAGGTTATGGCGGTAGTAATCAGGTGCCAATTCGGCAAGTTCTACAACTATTCCCCCGCCAACCGGCTAACGGGACCGTGACATTTACCGGTTCGGTAACGACCGGCGATAGCGTGGTGCTGCAATTTGAAAACGGCATCTTTCCTCTTGGTGGCCAATATCAGATCTCCACACTGGCGCTTTCGACCGATTCGCTCGCAACCATAGCCGAGCGGCTTGGCGCTCAGATCAATACGGACCCTCTTTTAAATGGTTTGTTTGGCGTCACGTCCGAATATTCTGTAGTGAGCTCAAACCCCGTCTTGACGATCAATTGGCCCGGACCGGTTGGTAACGTCACGCTTTTGTCTGGTTTTAGTCAAATAAACAAAGCAACGATCCTCTTTGGCGGCACCGCAACGGCCGCAGATGTCCTAACGCTAACTTTTGCCAGTAGCCAACTGTCGGCCAATCAAGCGACCCTTACGCTAAGCGGAACGGTAACGACTGGCGATGTGATTGGGCTTGATTTTAGCAACCCGTCCTTTGCGCAAGACGTGACCTTAAGCTACACCGTGCAGGTGGGCGACACGCTCACCACCATCGCGACCGCTCTTGTGACAGCCATCAATGCGTCCACCTCGCTCAAAGCCATTGGGCTAACCTCGAGCAGCGAGCAAAACCAAATTGCCATGAGTTGGGGGCAGGTCTATGGAAGCGTGTTTGTCGCGCCTTCCGCCACCAGATCGGCAACCGAAATACTATCGTTGGCCTACCAGCCTGGTAGTGCGATAAGCGCCCTGGCACCAAGTCCGCAACCATCCTATCTGATTACCCTAACGGGCAGTGCGACCACAAACGATGTGATCTCGGTGGTTGTGCGGGCCCAGCAAATAACCACACTCGCGCCCCTAACCGTAAGCTATACGGTCCAGGGCGGCGATACCCTAACGTCTATTGCGACCGGACTGGCAGCCGCCTTTAATGGAAATGCCCTCTTGGTCGCTGGCGGTTTTGTCGCCACCCACTCGGGCGCCACCGTGACGATTGTTTGGAACTCCACCTTGGTCGGTTCGGTCAATATGTCGGGGTTTGCCACCGCAAGCTCGGGCACAAATTTCAGCCTGCAGGGCGGACAACAATCGATCAGCGTTACCTACACGGTACAGGGCGGCGATACGCTCAGCACAATAGCCACAGCCTTTACGAACGCGATCAATGCCAACGTGGCGCTTAAGGGCAATGTGTTGGCGACCGTCTCTAGCCAAACTATAAGCGCCTTTATCGACCAACCGCTCTTCCCCCTGACGGTCACCAGCTCGAAAAATACGGGCGCGACCGAAACCATAACAATAACGGCCGAAAGTCTCGGTCAGACAATCACGATCGGCGGCTCCATCACGGTGGGCGATGAGGTTAATATCCTTGTGGCCAATCCGGAATTAGCCGCAAGCGTTCAGATCGTCTATCAGACCGTAACGGGCGATACGCTAACGACCGTGGCGGCCGCGCTGGCGCAACTTATCGACGAGAACGAACAGCTATACAGTCTTATGAGCGCGGGCAATTCGGGCGCGGTCATTACGCTTGAGCCAAATCCAGAAGCCCAACCCTCTACGGTGACGGGCTTTGTTAACGGACTCGAAACCCTCACGGTTGGGGGAACCATTACGACGGGCGATACGGTCACCCTAACGGTAACGGACGCGGGTCTAAGCGGTGGTCACGTTACATTGCCCGCCTATACGGTTCTCGTTACCGACACGACCACAACCATAGCGACCGCCCTAAAGGGACTGATCAATGCGAGCGCCGCCCTGGCGGCAATTGGCGTGACGGCCACCAGTTCGGGTGCGGTGGTAGATATCACATCCACGAGCCCAAACCATACGACCTACAGTGTGGCCAAGACGGGCACGACCGAAACCTATACTTTGGCCTCTCTGGTAACCGAAACGGTAACCATTGCCAATACCAATACGGGATCAGAAACCGTGACCGCTACCGAACTTACCGGCGGAAGCGGGCCGGTCATTCCTTTAAGCAATTTCGAGTTTGCCCAAAGTACCTCGGTCCCTTCAACCAATCCGACAGGGTTTGTTGCAAACCAAGGCGTATCAACAACCTTCCGGGCCGGCGTACCAACTTTGGTCGATTACGATACTGTAGTTGCTCTTTGTGGTGCAGGTCAGCCGATCGTTTAGCGATCAGTGATTGATCGCAGTACCCAATTACAGGAGTAATGCAGCGTGAGCGAGATCAAAGCCGTTATTTTGCAGCCGCGAGGAAAAAACACCGCGCCAAAAGTCCAAGACCAAAAGGCCCTCAACATGCAGGCACAGGCTAATGCCGATTATGCCGCAGCCGTGGCGGCCAGTTTGGAAGCCCAAGGCGTACCACTTCCGGACTACGAAAAGGGCCTAGTGCCCGCCCCGCCGCAGCCAGCACAATATTATCCGCCTCAAGCCTATTATCCGCCGCCGCAGCCGGGCTATCCGCCTCAATATCCGGCGCAGACCGCTTACGCGCCCCAACCGGCGCAAGTGCCCCAATATCAGCAACCCGCCCCGCAATATGTGCCGCCCCAAGGACAATTGCCCGAGCCAGTTCAAGCCCCAATGCCCCAGCCGGCGCCAGTCGAACCGCCCAAAACGGTCTCGAAAGGCAGAAGCCGCAAGAAAGCAGACCCACAACCAGAATTAGCTTCTGTGCCGCCACCCGGAACCCCAATGGCTCAGCCGGGCAGTCAGGATGCGATTGTTCCTAGACCGCCAAGAACAAGGGCAGAGCACAATCAAGAGCACAATCCGACGCCGCAGGAATACCACGATATTTCCGACGTATTTTTAGGGCGCACCAACGAGAAGGTTTTGAGCGGTATTCCGCGCGTCCAGTTAGATCAATTCGGTCGCCCAATGTTGCCAGGCCAACAGATGGCCCCGCCGCAAGGCTATCAATATCCAGGCGGTCAGCCGCCTCCGGGTTGGATGCCCCAACAACCACAATACCAACAACCGCCCCAATTCCAAGCTCCTATTCCTATTCAGTACGCGATGCCCGAGAAGGTTCCGGCATACATTTTCCAAAAAGATTGGGGCGGCTATCTTGATGGGAGCAATTTCAACGTCTTTAAGGCGGGCGATGTGGTTGAGGACATCACCACTATCGATCAGCTAATGCGTGGCGGAGCACCTATTGTGCCGGCCGCCTCGGCTCAGAATCTTCTTGAATGTCCGCACTGTCATTGCAGGTTTCCAGATAATAGGTAACGCATGGCCATCAGTGATGCCGATCTATCAAATTGTATTCGGCACCTTGGCTATGATGTTCAAGGGCTCTGGCAGGCTGGCGTTAATGGTGGGTCGCTCGCCTACAATAATGCGGGCTATAGGTATTTCCGTTTTTTTGGCGCTCTGCTTAGACGCGTCCAGCAATTAAGGCCAGACGAGGAAAGCAGACTAACGGGAAGGGCCTATGGGTCTGTCGGTTTTACCGGCTTTAACCCGACGCCTGGTGACGTTGTTAACGTTACGGTCGTGCTCAATACGACAGGCGCGATCCCAATAACCGCTACGGTCACATGTCCCGCAGGTGGACCGAACGGCAGCCCCTTTACGCTCCTAAATCTTTGCGGACAATTATCCCAAAACCTACTCCTACAGCCAGCCTTTCAGGCAGCCGGACTTAATGCAATCGCCACCTATGGGTCTGGACCATATAGCGATGTTCAGGTGCCGCTACCATTGCTTGCCATTTGGCAAAATGTCGGTCAATCTGGCTTTACGATCACCACAAGCTATACGGGCCAGACGGTCCCGCAGGTGGTCAATCAGGGGCAATTGCTCTCTCCGCTCTTGGCCTTTAAGCAGGCGGGCGGATTGGTAAATGTCTGGGGCTATCTGCCCGTTATGGACTATTTGGAAAGCGCGTGGCTTGGCGAGACTGCCCTATTGTCCGTTGCGGGCGATAATGGCGTTTTGCTTCGAAGCGGCGAGGCGCTCCAAGACAGAATGGAAATGAGGCGAACATACCGACAAGAGTTAGCCGCGTTCCTCGGCGTTCCGGCCAACAGGGATAATCCGGGGATACAGGGTAGCTGTGTAAATGTCTCCTACTAACGATAATCCCAATCCGCTGATTGGTACGAACATTACGGCCGCGACCAATCCGGCGGGCGCAGACTATACCACTCTGGAAAGCATAGCCAACACGGCTCGAGGCGCGGTCGCCCCCATATCGGGACAACCCTATAGCGTCTATAGGCTCAATAGTCAAAGTAACGTCGATTGGTACAATCCTCAAAATCCTAGCTACAATCGGATATTTACCGGATATGCAATCAGGTGGCTAGATTATGCAGGGGCGCTGAAGAAAGCGGGGGGATTCGTAAGTGACAAAACGCTCAATACGTTTCTTTATGCACTTGATACAGACGTTTCACCGTTCCTTGTTGGGGATCTATTTGTGCTCAATGATCCTTATTTTGGTGCTGGGAAAACCGCCGTTTCATTTTCGACGAACCAGTTCCAAGCGATGTGCTTCTGTTCCGAACAGCCAATAAAAACTCCGCTTGCCGCTCGGATTGATCGGCGCGTTCAGATATTCCGAAAACTAACAGGACCAGATACAAATGGCTATTGGTCAAGCACTATCGATGAGGCCAGGCCAGTCCAATTGATAAACGGACAGTTCCGCCTTGGACAAAGTGGCGAGAATGCCGCGTTCATTCCGGCCGGCATGATGCCCTCAAAGCGGACCAGAAATAATATTATTCAAGGCACGGTCAATATGCCGGCTCAAGCAGAATGGCAGCTATTTGTCCCCATGCTCCAAAACTTTACTTTTCAGGAAGGAGATATTATAAAGAACGAGGATGGCGACATGTATCAGGTCTCAAACCCCTGGTTCCAAGCGACCGATTTTGTAGGCAATCAGCTAACAATTAAACGTTATGTAGCGGCGGCAACGAGCACCTAATGGCTAAAGAATCTGAGGCAGCAATGAAGCGTCGATGGGCGCTTGAACAAAAGCAATATCAGGCGCGAGAGGATCTTCGCATCCTGTCGACCGCCGAGCAGATAAAGTCCGATAATCAACGAATGGCTTGGGCAAAAAGAGAAGCTTTAGCGCAGGCCAAAGCCGCCCAAACGACAGCCGCCAAGATTGTTGGTAAGGCGAAAAAGAAATGAAATACCCCTCGATAGTTCAACTAACAGAACAACCGATTCTAAACCGGGAGCTTACGGGTGAAAGTCCCGTTCGGGGGACCATATTCCCAAGTAGCTCAGCGAAAGAGCGATCACTATTTAAGTGGGAGGTCGTTGGTTCAAGTCCAACCTTGGGAGCCATTTTTCCGCCCGACACATAGACAAGACCCCCGCCCTAAGCCCATTTGGTCGTTAGTCAATCAAATGAGGTTAGGCAAAATGGACGAAAAGCAATACTACTATGTGGTTACAAGAACCGACCTAGATTTAGCGGACCAAGCCTGTCAGGCCATTCATGCCGCTACGGACGCGGGCAAATACTTCGGCATCAAAGAGGATTGCAATCTAGTATTCCTGCGGGTCGATAATAGAGAGCAATTGCTCAAACTGTCGGCTATTCTAAGAAGAGACAAGATCCAACACACGCGCCAGGTCGAACCTGATCTCAACAACGAAGAAACCGCCCTAGCCACCTGTATGCTATCGGGCAACGAGAGAAGGTATTTTAGGGGTCTGAAGCTTTGGCCAGTATCGACGATGTGCTAAACGCCGTAGTAACGATAGTGTCGGGCGCGGTCGCTCAGTTTAATCCAGAAGTCGGTCCACAAGTTATCGTCGGCAAGGATAATTTGCCTTTTGACGTACTATCGAACATTGTGGCGGGCAATCCTTTAGCAGGGATCAGCGTGTTTGATGGGGGCGCCTCGCACGACGATACAAAATGGATGCCCTACGAGATCCAAACGACCCAAACGCCTACATATATTACAAGCACGCTGAGTGCCAATGCGCTCGCGCCCGCCGCTAGCGCCACGATAACTATCGGAAACATAATGGGCCAGTCGGCTCCCAATCTTGGCGACTCAATTTCCGCCGTGGTGGCAAACGGACCCCTAACACGCGGGACCGTTGCGACCGCTACGGCCAATATGACCAATACCCAACTGGCCGCACTGCTTGCGACTAATATAAATAACATCAATGCCCCAACCCATAATTATCTGACCGCCACTAGCTCGGGAAATGTCGTGACACTCACCAATGTGGCGTCTTTTGGACTTTTGCTTACTAGTTATGTGGGCAATGCGGGCGCAAGACAATATCTTTGGGCTCAACAAAAGCGCCCTATACAAATTTGCCTCTATACGGCAAGCCAGCAAAATAGGTGGATGATCGGGCAGCCGATCCTTGATCAACTTGCCTATCTGCAGGCGAACTACGGGGTACAGCTCGCGGACAATACGGCCCTTAGAATTATGCTCAATAGCGACCAATTGCGCACCGATGCGTATAACAATCAGCTCTACGTCTGGGATTTCATCATTGATGTTGAGTGGGGTCTTACGACTAGCGATGAGGTCTATAGCATTTTGGCGCCAGAAATTACCAAGCAGCTTGGTTGAAGTTTGCCCAAACTGGGCTATGTTTGCTACACTCTTCGATAGAGCTAGGTTCTGCTCTAAGCCGTGGGCGCGAAGCCATTCACCCTTAATTCTGGTGATTGGCCAATGCCACAAAACATTGCTTATGGCGCTAACTTTAACCCTCTTTCGGTCTATGTGCCGGGCCTTTATCAGCAAGTCATTCCGCCGCAAACTTATTTCAGCGGAGTGCCTGTCAGCATTGCGGGTTTTGTTGGTACTGCCCCTTGGGGTCCGCTCAATAGCCCACAGTTAATCTCAACCCCCGCCCAACAGCAGGCCACATTCGGCGGCATGACGGTGGCGGGCGCGTCCGACATCCACGATCTAAACACCGACATCTATCAGATGTTATTGCAAGGCGGGCCTTTAAGCGGTCTTGCGGCCTACTGCGTCAGGGTTTCGGACGGGACCGACAATGCCGCGTCAATTTTCCTTACAGACCTTTCGGTCACGCCAGTAAATATACTCAAGTTGACCGCCATCTATACGGGAACGGCCGGCAATCAGATTGCGGCAATCGTTCAAAATAATCCCTCTAATGGCACCCTTACGCTAGTAATTAGTCCGTTTGCTGGCGGTGGTTCGCCCGAATATTTCACCAATTTGCCCAACACGACCGGTTTTGGCGCCGCCGCCCTATTGGCCGTTAACAATGGTCAGGGCTTGGCTCGAGGACCATCTCAGTTTGTCAGAGCAAGCGCCGCCATGACCGGCACCTTGTTGCCCAAACAGCAAACCTACACGCTAGCGGGCGGTGCAGACGGCCGGGCGGTAACTACTGCCCAACTAGTCGGCACAAACGTCTCGCCTCCTACTGGGGTTTGGGCGCTGCAAAATACTCAATTTCCCGTAAGCGTAGCGTGGTGTTGTGGACTCACGGACGTGACAGGCCTTCCGACCTTTCAGTCGTTCTGCGACAAATTCAATGTTTTTGGGCTCTTCCAATTTGCGACCGGAGACAGCGTTTCGGCTGTCGTTACGGCAGTAGCTGCGGCTGGCGTTCTGGACTATCAGATCGGCTATCTGAAAGGCTTTGTCTGGTTTCTTGATCCTATTACCGGAAACCCAAGGCTCATTACTTCTTACGCGACCGCCGGCGGCACTATCGCAACCCTGCCCCCGTGGGTTAGCCCGACAAACAAAACGGTCAAAAACATTCTTGGGACCGAGACTAACAATCCTTTCACCGGTACGGTTCCTTATGCCTACTCGGACTACGCCTCATTAGGTCAAGCGGGCGTCATGTTGCTGGACAATCCAATCCAGCGCGGCTCGGCTTGGGGCTTTATCAATGGCTATAACTCGGTCGGCAACAATGCGGCCACCGCCTACGTTGAGTACAGCCGCCTGACTAACTATATTGTTGCGACCAATGCGAATATTCTTGGCCAGTATGTGGGCGAAAACCAAGGCTTTACGGCAAGCGATCCGGTTAGAGCGCAAGTTAGAGCAGCCCTGAATAATTTCTTCCAACAATTGCAAGACTCGAACTATATCGGTTCGTTCAACGTTCAGGCCGACCTCAATAACAACTCTCAAACAACGATAGCGCAGCATGAGTTGGCTATCTATGAACAAATTCAATATAACGCCTCGATCCAAGTGATCTTTGTTCAGACCCAAGGCGGCACAACCGTTGTGCCTGTCCAAACTCCATAAGGACTAGCACAAATGGCAGCAATAACAGTAAATAGCTATTCTGTCGGGACAGAAATGCAGTCGCTAGTCCTACAGGCTAACGGCCAAAGCTACCCTGTCCAGCAACTAGGTCACTTGAGGGAGTTTAACGCAACCCAAAATGTGACCCAAACGACCATCACGCCCGTCGTTTATGGCGGCTTGAGATTGCACCGAAACATTTATCACGACTTCTCCGGACGGATAAGCTTTGATAGATACAATGCCTCAATCACAAGCCTCATGCAGTCTATTGCCTACACGTTCCAACAAACCGGAGCGGAAACATATTTCACTATTTTTGCCACTATCTTTAATGCCTTTCTAAATACGACAGACGATTATCTATTCAATAATTGCGTTTTGGATGGTCATGATCTAGGCGCATGGACTGGCACGGCCGAGGTCCAGAACCTGATCCAGTTCCGTTGCCAATCTTTTGTCGTCCAGGGCGCCACCCCCTCACAAATCCTAACCGCTTAAAATACTGCTCTGCTATACTTTTCCTCGGAATAGTAAATCTGGGGATATTTCTTTGGCAGGCAAAAAAACGTTTGATCCAGCACTCAAGCCCCCGCAAGGGTTGGCCCAGCAGTCGCCCAATATGTTGCTCCCTGGCGCCCCGCCCCAAACAAAGCCGGTAGTACCAGCCCCCACGCCAGTCGAACAAATCCCGCCAGAACTTGCCGCCAAAATGGCAGAACTCAAGAGCGTTGCCCAAACCGCTTACGCGGGCGAACGGGCAGGCAATGAGCATTACGAGGCGGTCGTTCACCCTCGCCCCTACGATCCTGGCGCGGCCGATCAGGTAAGTATCAAGATCAAAAAAAGTGGAAAGATCGTCATTATGGGCGATCCGGATATACCGGTATTTCTCTTTGTGCCGAGCATCTTTAAGAACCATTCGGACGACGAGATGATGACCGCTCAAGGCAAACATAATTACGCTTGGGCGCTGGCTGCCCAATATGTCCGGTCGGTCGATGGGCGCGCTATGCCGCATACAGGGCTTCATACGTGGCAAGAATGTGTGAATTTAGCACACGAGCTAAGGAATTTTGGCGCACTGGCCGTGATGCAAGCCTACGCTGTACATTACGGAGACCTCCCCGAGTGGGAGGAGGTAAAAAAAAATAGCCCAGAATCCGGCGTTTCGTAGTTCGGTCGCCCTCTGGACCTTGGGGCAAATTAGCCTGAATGACGCTATGTATATGCCCAATAGATGGAAGCAGGCAATTTTGCTTGCCAACCAGCTAAACCAGGGCGCTACAATAGATGAAGAGTCAGGCGCCGTCGTCTGGCCGGGCAGCGAGTTGGCTAATGACCGTTCAGCTAAAAAGCCTCAAGGGACTGGCCGAAAAGCTCGCAATCGTTCGGGCTACTGAACTGCCCCAAGCGTCCACAAGAGGCGCACGTGAAGTGGGAGAACTTGCCCTTACTATTGCGCAAAAACGCCTAATTGGACGAGGCACGCCACTAGAAAAAGTGGGGGAGTTTGGCCCGTGGGCGCCCCTTAAGGACTCTACTATTGGGCAAAAGTCCAAAAAGGGACTCGGGCTTGGTGGCAATCCGGCAAGCATTTTGTACGCTACTGGCGAACTACAGCGATCCGTCAGGCTAAATGTTCGGCGCAATATGGCGACTATTGGAAGTGATATTCCCTATGCGGCCGTTCATGAATACGGGGCACCGAGCAAGAATATTCCGCCCCGCCCAGTATTCGGACCCGCCATGATCTTGGCCGCAAGCGAAATGCGCCGCCATTTGCGTAAGCTTCTGACTGCCTCTATTGCCGGAAGGAACACGATCTAATGGACTATATTGTCAGCTCTAGCTTCCGGCTTGATGCCAGTCAGGCGATAAAACAGCTCGAGAGCCTTGAGCGCATAATGATGCAGGTCGATAAGACCTTCCAGGAATTTACCAAAATTGCCACAAGCGCTACGAACGCACTAACCGCCTTTACGCTAGTGGCCGACAAGGCCGGGCTAGCGGCCATGGAGTTTAGAAAGGGGCTTCAAGGTATTCCGCTTGGTAATTTTTCTAGCCGCCTTGGTACTGCCAGTAGTGCCATGAGCAATTTGGGCACCACAACGTTAAAAACTACCTTTACGCTAGCCGATCAGGCAACAGAACTAAATGCCCTAAACCGACAGGCCCTAACGGCCGCCACTAGCGTTAGGCAATTGGGAACTGCTATGAGAGGCGTAAAGCCCATCATGGCGGGCGGCACTGCCGGTGGTGGTTCTCGTTCTTTGCGAGAAGCCGAAAAGGTCGGCATGTTAGGAAGCATAGCGGCGTTTGGCAACAAGGCCCTTATGGCCGGCATGACCGCTACTATCGGCTATGACCTTACGAAACAAACCTTGGGCGATTTTATTGTGCCGGGAATTGAGTATCAGCAGGCGGTCTACAAGTTGAAACGCATGGGGGGCGTTAGCCCTGGCGAATTGGCGGATGTGGAAAAAACCGCACGCCTGACGAGCCAACAGGTGCCAACCAGCACGCTCACTGAAAATGTTCGCAACATTCAAGAACTCTATTCAATAATGGGTCCAGGCCGAATGAATGAGGCCAAAGAGCTCGCACCCTTTGGGGCTAAGCTAGACCTAGCGATGAAAACCTACCTGACCGAGCATCCTGGCAGTAGTGCTAGCACAGAAGGTTTACTCCAAACCGTAGCAAAGACGGCCGAACAGGTAGGACGATTCAGAACGCCAGCCGAGGCGGAAAAGTTCATGACAAATGTCTTTCGCCAGACCGTTAGCACTGGCGGTATGAGCACGCCGCAAATATACGCGCAGGTCGTAAAGTTTATGCGCGGTGCGCGCTTCGGCAAGACAGACGAGTTTATGTTTGGTGCCCTTCCGTTCCTAATTCAAGAAATGGCCAACAAGGGGGGCGGGGGCTCGCGTGGAGTCGGCCCAATGATGACGGCCTTTGATCGCCTCACCTCGGCCGGCAAGATCGATAAGCTCACTATGAACCAGTTCCAGCAGTTGGGATTATTGCCACATAGTATGGTGGAGAATCAGCATTTCGTTAAGAGCAGCACTGGCTATGCGCTCAAGCCGGGAGTTCTCAAAGGTTATGACCTTGCTCTAACAGATCCGTTCGCATGGCACCAACAAGTAGCAATGCCCGCCATATTGGCAAAAGCCATGCCGGGCGTGCCATTCAAAGAAGCACAAAAGCGCTTCGACACGATGGATCAGGGCGAGCGGAAAAAACTAATGGCGCCCGTTACTGCCGGTATGAACAATACGCTAGCGGACTTTTTCCAACAGTTCGCAATGAATGAGGCGCTAGTCGAAAAGCACATTGAGCTCTTTAAGTCGGTTGGCGACTTGCAAGAACAATACAATATGGCGATGGAAACTACGATCGGCAAAACCGAAAGGCTTAATGCCTCATTCAACAATCTCGCTACCCTGATTGGCAAGTCGGACGCAGTGGTCAAACCGCTAAATGCCGGGCTAGATACGCTCTCCAATTTCTTTAGCGGATTACCGAAAGCTTTTGGCAGCCTGCCGTCCGACTTCCCCAATTTGGCAAAAGACCTACAGGCAATTGGTGGGGCGTTCAAGTGGCTTGGCGACCAACTTTCGCCCGTCATTAGCGCCTTGCCCGAGGCCGTCCATCTGCTTTTGCAAGTGTTGGACAAGATCGCGGGCTTTGCAAATGGCGTATCAACAAGTCCGGCGGCCCAAGGCATGATGTCGGGCTCGGAGCAGGGGGGCGCCATTGGACAGCAGTTGCTTGGACCCGCGGGCAAACTTCCGGGCGAAATTGTGGGCGGTGCGGTCGGGGCTCTTTCTGGCGGTCATAATAATATTGGCCGTCGCATGTGGCGACCGCTCCAACATCAGCTCGAACGTATAGCGCGTGATGCGCAACATGGGGGCCTATCGCCCTCTTTTGTTCCGAAGCCGCCCAACACCCCAGCTTTTGTACCGCCCGCTGGCGACATGCCCCATATAGATCCTTCTTTATTGCACAACTGGCCGGTCCCTCCCGTGCCGGGAACGCCGGGCTGGAAAGGCTATGTGAAGGCAAACTCCCCGCCCGCCCCGACGGTCGAGCACCATCATCACCACCACGAGACCAAAGTGTATATTGATGGCAAAGAGGTCGCGCACTACACGCAGCACCACACGGCCCGCTCGTTGGAGCGTGGACAAATGAGACAGAATGCCACTCAACAAAGGGCAAATAGTGCGACTACCAGCATGTGGACTACGGCAAAATAATGGCAAATCCCCAACCACAAATAGCCTTTACGCTTGGCGGCTTCTCGTTTATGAATTACGAGCTACCCGATAGCGTCGATGGGCTTGGGGGCTATTGTAAGGTCGATGTCAAAAACTTTGCGGGCGGCTATCGGTCGTTGCAATCTTTCGGTGATTTTCCTAGCGATACGATCGAGTGGTCCGGCACCTTCACGCGCAACAGCCAGACGGACGACATGTATTCTCGTATGCAGCAATTGCTTGGCATAAGACAGGCGCAGCAGTCCGTTACTCTAACGCTAGGGCAATTTAGCTATCAGGTGTTTGTCCAAAAGATTGAGCTGAACATGAAGCTCCAATACTGGATACCCTACAAGATCGTGCTCATTCCCTTAAGTTTGAACACCCCGCAGGTTGCCCAAGCGCCACCAGGCGGCCTCAATTCAAGCGGCAATACGCCACCGACCGCCCCGCAGGTGATACCACCGGGCAGTCCGGCGCCGCCTCAAAATGCCGCCTTTCAAAATAGCCCTCAAAACGTCGGTCAACCAAACATCGGCCAGTTAAACTCCTCAAACCTACTGTTCGGACAGGCAATAAATAACGCCCCCTCCTTCTCAAATATCCCAAGCCAAACGCTCACAAGCTTTACGAGCTTTCAGCAAAGTTTGCAGATGGCATTACAAAACTCGTTAGGCAATCCATCACTTATAAATAGCGATGCGCTGACCGATAGTTTCAATACGGCAAACACCAATGCCCAAACGCTACTCAATAGCACCGATCCCTCTCAGGCGGCATATGGTGCCCAGACGGCGCCAATTTTGGGCAATATTAGCGATGCGCTACAAAACCAGTCAGGGGTTTTGTACAACGGGACATTTATCAATCCAAACTTATTTGATCTTGCCACTCAGTATTACCAAAATGCGAGCGACTGGGAGGTGATCGCAACGGTCAACAATCTAACCACGCCCTTTCCTATCGGAACCTACAGCCTCACGATCCCAAGTCAATAAATGTACCCACCAGGACAACTAACAGGCTACGAGACAGTATTTCAAAGCACCGTCCAGATCGGAGCCTATGAGGTGCCTACATTTGCCTGGACAATATCTCAAGGGACATACGGAAAATTGGGAACGGCCGTTATTGAAAGCTCGGTAGTGGACTTTCAGAACAATCAAATCAATCTGGACAATCTAAATGCCGTGGCGGGCGTTACGGCGGGCGGCCATATTCCCGTCTCGGTCACCATTAATGGAAAGACTGTATTTGGTGGCAACTATTGTTTTGGTCACTATACGTTTCACGATAATCATATTGAGATTACTTGTCGAGACTTTGCAAGCGCATTGTTTGATACTAAGCGCTCGCTTGCGGATCTAAATTACAACCAACAGACCGTAAGTCAGATGATTACTCAATTTGCCCAATATGTCAGCCTGCCAACCCCAGACATTCAGATAAGCAACGATCCAATAGTAGGCACCGTGTTTGATGCGGTAGGACTCACCACTGGCGGTGTCACGTACAATACTTATCCCAGACCCCTTTGGGAGATTGCCCAGTTTTTAGCCAAATGGGTTGGGGCTCAAATATATACAGACCCACAAGGCGTAATTCATGTTCACGACCTTCCTACAGGCGGGACAACGAGGCAATATCAGTGGTTTGTCGATCCCCAAGCGGCCGCAGCCGACTTTCAATTGCCCGTACTTGAATATGAGGTTTTGCACCAACCGGAGAGAAACAAAAACTTTTCGGTTATTGTAAAAAGCCATCATGGACAAAGGGCACAAGACTATATGCATACCGTTACGGTAAATGGGCAAAGCGTCACGCTTTCGGGAAATAAGACGCTTGGAGCTGGTTTCTTTAGTGCAAATGGCGGGGGCGTGCAGGCCCGTAGCGTTTTGTCGGCCGCGCAGAATGGCATACCAACTTTGATCTTTCGCTATGATGGACTAATCCAAAGTGAAGTACAGGCAAAGGCCGAGGGAATCGCTCGAGAAATAGCCAAGCGTTTGTTTGTCAATACGATCAAGGTGGATGGCGACCCGACCCTTAAGCCGCTTGAACAAATTACAATAATAGAGGGGCAGCAAGGCACCACCTTGGGATTCGCTCAAAAGCAACTGTACATAAGCGAAGTGATCCACAATTTCCGCATGCCGGAAAACATTACGCACGGGAGCGGCTTTAGCACCACCATAAAGGCTCTAACTTTTCCGCCGGGCGCTTCTGATGTTGATCCCGACACGCTAGCGGGAGGACTTTAGTTGGTCGAACATCACCTACACTCTGAGTTTTACAACCTTGCCCAAGAGCAGGTGGATCGGCAGATTAGCGGACTCAAGGCGGCTTTCGTTGGATATATTCAAAGGTACAATCCGATTAGCCATACGGTAATCATTCAAAATCCCCTCGCGGGCGATGTGCCGGTCGCCGGACTGGCGGCGGCCTTTGGCCTAACGGGCAATACGGGCATGCCGCTCATTACTGGCGAGATCCAACTTTCAACCGGCATGAGCGCCATAGGGAATGGCAATCCCATCAACAACGACTTGCCAAATTATGGTATTCAGCTCGCGCCCTTTGGGGGAGCAAATCCGGAAGATAATCTAGACGGTGAGCAAGTTCTAGTCGTGATTCTCAATAATGAGTCGGGCTATAGCATTTGTGCCTATTTGCTTTTCAACGATCAGGCAAAGCCACCGGGCAACTCAATACCAATCACCAACGTTCCACTCAAGCCAGGCGAGTGGTTGTGGGTCCATGCGAGCGGTACGACTATGCACTGGGACTTGCAAGGCAATATAAATATCTATCTACAACAGCCGCCAAACGCGACGGCCAACATGTCGGCCAACTTGAATGTAGTTTCGGCAGGCGGGATCGGCCTGGCCACCACCCCGCCCAACACGGCCCCCATCCTTCCGCACCAAGGGGATATAAATACAAGCAGCAATCGAGATACAAATGCGTCTGCCGCAAGAGACTTTAATGAGAGTTCTACCCGAGATACGACTGTAAATGCCGGGCGTAATATCCAGATTGGCGCGGCCGTGAACATTACGATCAGCGCGCTTGGGGTTATCAATATTATTAGCCCGACCGCGATCAATATTGGTCAGAGCGCCGCGTTCCTAACACTATTGACCGAAGCCTTCTTGGCAGCTTTCAATAGCCATACTCACATAGCGCCATCGGGAGGCGGTTTAACTACTGAACCGACCGTTACAATTGTCCCAGTGGCTCCTATAACTACCTCAATTTTGGCGGCAAACTAAATGGCTATCGTTGATGCTGATGTGCCCTACGGGGGCAAGATAAAGATCAACCAAAATGGTGGGATAGCTTCTTGCACAGGCTGGGAGCTTGTCTCTAACTTTATCCAGCGGTTGCTTTATACCAATTTTCAAACGGTCGAGCCCTCGGGCGTAGTTGTTAATCCCGACTATATTTGGCATCCTACTTTCGGCTTAGGGTTGCGCGCCCTAGTGGGCGAGGCCGACTTGTCCATTATTCAGCAAACTTTAAAAACTAAAGCCCTACAGGCTATCGCGGCGCAACCTAGCGTTGCGACCACGCCCGCGCCAGTCGTTTTGGTCGAGCCAGATCCAAACGACCAAACGGGACATACTCTTTTGGTCTACATTTACCTTTATCTGAACTCCGGGCAGGCCCAAACGCTCGGGCTGATATTCGAGGTTTAGGCAATATAATACGGAAAGCGGAGGGTGATCCTACAGCTCAAATTTGAGTAGAGGAAAGCCCCTGTGCCGCCAACCACCCTGACCCAAGCCGAGTTCCTGACCAATTGGATCACAACTTGGTCGGCCGAGATGAACGTCTCGGTAAATCTTGAGCCTGGCGATTTTGCTCTAGCGGTTGCGGAAGCAGATGTCGGCATGGCCCTCACGCTTCAATTTTTTGGCCAAGCGGTTATCAATTTTGCCCGAGCCCAAACCTCTACGGGCGTTGACCTTGATAGCTTTTATGCTCAGTTTGGCTTTACCCGCCTGCCTGGTACATTTGCGACCGGACAAGTCACCTTTACTACCGTCTCGATCCTGACCTCTCCTGTCTATATTCCTGTTGGCAGCACGGTCCAGACGCCAAACGGCGCCATCACCTATACGGTCATTGCGGACAACAGCTTGCCTACGTTTAACAGCTCCCAACAGGCATACATAATTCCGATTGGACAAAGCTCGGCAAACGTAGCCGTAATGGCCACCACTACGGGAACGGCTTTCAACGTACAGGCCGGGCAGCTTACGCAAGTCCAGAGCAATATATTTGGTATAGCGAGCCTCTCCAATACGCTGGCCATCCAAAATGGCACTAACCCCGAGACAGACGCCGCCTTCCGGACACGGTTTGTGGCCTATATAAACTCTCTCTCAAAGGCGACCGAAGAGGCAATTTTTGAGGCGATCGACAGTCTGCAGACTGGACTAAAGATCCAACTAATTGCAAACCAGTTCCTTGTAGGTAATCCGCCCACAAGCGTTATTAATCCCTACTATGGCAACATAATTGCGCTTGTGGACGATGGGACCGGCAATCCTTCCTCCACTTTGATTAGTGCCGCGACGGCGGCGGTCGATGCTACCGTGGCGTTTGGTATCCAATATCAGGTTCTGAAACCCTTTATCGAAACGCCGCCCTTTGCCCTACAGGTGGCAATTGGCCCAAGCGGAGTGGAAAATACGGTCATTGGCAATATTCAGTCGGCCATCGTCACTTACGTTAATGCCCTGCCGATTGGCGCAACCGTATTTTTGAGCCAAATTATAGCGATAGCCCAAGATGCCGATCCGAACGTCACGGAGGTTGTTCCCCACTCGGCTACGATTAATGGGCTTGAGGCAAACTATGTGCTCACTATCTATCAGGAAACCTTGATTACGGCTGAAAATGTGTCAGTAACGGTAGCGACCTAATGCCAGGACCAAACCCCACAAACATTGAGAATCTAACAAAAGAACAATGGGCAGAGGATGCGCTAGCCGTATTCCCAACTACTTGGGTTGATCCGACCGACATTATGCCGGTCGATCCGCTAAGTCCTACAGGCGGGGCGGGCGGCACCTATGGGCTATTTGTCTCTAACGGGGCGAACCTTGCGATCATCAACCAGTTTTTGACCTATGCGTTCGACGCATCAAGAATCCAAACGGCAACAAACGGCGCTCTTGATCTAGCGGCTGATGATTTTTATGGGGTAGGGGGTCTGCCCCGAAAGCCTGCCGAAAGTGACGATAGCTACCGTCAGCGCATAACATCTGGGCTTTTTATTCCCTATACGACCAAAGAGGCATTTATTCAGGCCATAACGGCCCTTACGGGTTATGCCCCAAGACTAATTAGCCCTAACTTGCCCCAAGATACTGCCGCATACGATTGGTCCTACTGGGATATAGACGACTATCCCCAGAGGCCCTCTCTTTATGGAAGCAGCACGCTTGATCAGGGGGAGCGTTATCAGGCGGCGATTATCGCTACTCTTCCAACCCCAAGCGGTCCGGCCACCCCGGTTCCAATATGGGGCTATGATGCGGGCGCCGCCTATGATACTTGGGAAGGCACCTACTGGAATCTTTTAGCCCAAAATTTTGTAAGTCCTGCCGAACTGGATGCGCTGATCAATCGGATCAAGGCTTTTGGGATCACCATTTGGCGCAAATATATAAATATTGAGTCAAGCCCCTTCCCTATTCCCAACACGTTTATTGTGGCGAACGGCACCTATACGCTAAGCCCATCGGTCACGCCGAACGCTCAATTTATAGCCCTAGCGTCCGGAAGTTGGAATGCGGCCTATTGTGTCACGGGCTTTGAGGCCCAGCAGTTCACCATCAATATCAATACGCCCGCCCCTTCGGGCGCGTCAATTTACTATTGCGCAATACCCATTAATCTGCCGGGGGTAGGCTTTACATCCGTAATTGGCGATACGGTCAGCATACCGGTGCCCTTGCCGCCCGCAAGCCCGAGTCAATATTGTTCGGTTTCCACAAGCTGGAATACTAACGTCTGGATGGAGACAATAACGAGCAGTTCGATTACGCTCAAGTTTTCAAACCCCGCGCCTGTCGGGTCGGTGCTTCAATATTACTTTGCTCCTGGCAACCGAGCGGGCGCCCAAGCCTATACGGCCGCCTCGGTCATTGCCAATAATAATGTTTTGAATATCCCGATCCCGAGCCTTGGGAGAAAAGGGGCTATTTTTGCTCTTCCGACTTACAATACCCAAATGGCCCTAAGCATCACCGATACGGGCATGAGCATAAAGTTCAATACCCCTCCGCCTGCCGATAGTTTCGTCTACTTCACGTTCTTTCCTCTGCAAAGCGGCGCTTAGGCTTTATAATTCGATTAAGCGCGGGGCGATCCCGAAGCAAGAAATACTTGTTTCGGAGATCTCATGGCTAACCGCTCGATAGTTTATTCGCTAGAACAAATTCGCTCATTCGACACATTGATGAGCTGGCGTGATGGTATCTACTCGGACGGCTGGCTAGGTCGTTTGTTCCTAGGCAATACGAACGGCGTTTGGTCTGGCTTCACCCCAAGCCAAACGATCCCGACCCCTACACTTGCTATAAATTTTGCAGAAGGCTGGCTCTTGCAGCTTGCGGAAGTTGATGCCACCGTATATGGTTCGCTCGGATCGGACGCCACGCAGGTTGTGCAAAACGCCTACGGACCCGCCCAAACTCTAACGTTTACCACGGGTGGACTCACTGCCGGTCAGTCACAGTTTGTTTTGGTGCAATGTCAATTCCAGCAGATCGACGCGGTACGTAGCGGAGATCCTAACGGCGGCGTTCTGCCCTACATAAATACAGCCGATCCAAACAATCCACTTTTCGGTCCGAATAATTCCGGCGCCATGCAGGATACCGAAAGGCAGTCAGTAGCGGTTTTGGAGCTTAAATATGGGGTTCCGGCCACAAGCGGCATGGAGGTTGCGCCCTCGCCCGACAGTGGCTGGCTTCCAATGTATTTGGTTGACCTCACCTATGGGCAGCTTACAATTTCGACCGGTCAGGTGGTGCTTGCCGGACCTGCAGCATACACCGGCTATCAAAATGCTCCTTATTTTCCTGGCATCACGGGTAGTGCGCCGGGCAGTAGCGGTAGTCACCATGGTGGCATAGCCGGACAGGCCAACAAGATTAATGCGGGCACTGAGCTTGCCGGTACGATAGGATTCGCCCAACTGCCCGTAAGCAATACGAATCCGGCCAGCGTCGGGGGGATCGTTACGGTAGCGGGCGATATCCCAATCCTTACCCAAGTTAATGCCAATCCAAATGGTAATCTGGCGGGCAATGTGAATGATGTGGCGTTCCTGGGGTCGCCATTCAATACGATCTACGTCTGTACCACGTCGGGCAGCAGCACGACGGCCGTATGGAGCGCGGCAGGCCAGGGAAATGTTTCCCAATACAAAAACTCTGCCTTTACGGTTGCGCCTGGAAATTTTGTTTATCTTTGTGATACTGGATCTGGTGCCTTTAGTGCGACCCTTCCGCTAGCGGCCAATATGTCGGGCACGGGCGTTACGTTTATAAATATCGGCACAAGCGCCCTGACCATAACGCCACAGTCTGGCGAATCCATTGAGTTTGGGGCATCCGGAGCGGGCATCACGCTGAATGTCCAGGGCGACTACATTACCCTTTATCCACGCGCTAGCGTCGGTTGGTTCAATACGGCTCGGTCTGATTATCCGGGCGTTATCAAAATGCACAAAACTGGCATACCGATACCTATCGGTTGGGCATTGTGCGACGGGACAAACGGAACAAACAATATGCTTGGTGTCTATCCGGTTGGCGCAAGACCAACTGGCTCTAGCTCTCCGGCCAACACTAATGGTTATGGCATCCTAACGGCAGGGGCCAATGTGGGGACTAATTTCCACTCCCACACGTTTACTTTGGACTTCACATCCCAAACGATCAACAACCTTGGGGCGGGCGGCTCAAATCTTTTGTCTTTGGGCACCTTCCAGCACAATCACGTTATTGCCACAACGACCGGCACGGATAATAGTAGTTTTGCGCCTGCCGCAGTGGGCGTTGTGTTTATTCAGAAATTATAAAAGAGGTACGAATGTTCAGACGGATTCTTCTAGCCCTAACGCTCGCGCTCGCCCCAATGGGAGCCAGCGCTCAAGATGTCGGGCTCTTTGCCCTGCCCAGAGCGGACCTCAGTCCACTGGCACGACTAACCTGGACATTCGATCCCAACACGCCAGGCGATCTCTTTTGGTTCAACGGCTCAAGCGTTTGGGTCCAAAAGACGCCGCCATTTTTCACTTTGAATAATACGAGCGCCCCCACGGTCTCGACAGACAATACGCTCGGTTATGCTCAAGGTTCCATCTATGTGGATTCTACCCACAATCAGGTCTATATCTGTAGTAATGCGGCTACTGGTGCGGCAGTCTGGACCCAAATTAGCAACAGTGCTCTGAGCAGCCTCACGGTAGGCAACCTGTCTAACGTTTTTACCGCAACTTTCAATCCGGCAAGTAGCCCGATGTTGCAATTCAGCCAAGTGGCTGTCTCTGGGCCCACGTGGTCTGGCAACAATACGACAGGCTCCGGGCCCGTGACAAACAATACGGGTCTTATCCCGCAGGCTTTAGGTGGGGCGGGCGTTGGTCAAAGCAGCAGCGTCGATCGGCTCCTAATGGCCCAGCATACAAGCACGGCAAACGGCTACAGTTCTTTAACGAGCTCTGATAGTTCGGTCACAATCAATATAACCAACGGGAATGTTGATCTCAAGACGAACGCCCCAAACGTCTCGGGAAATACTTGGGTAGGCAATGCGACTGGCACAAGCGGTCAGGCGACCAACAATAGTTTTGGCTCAACTAATTTTACCGTCTTGGGTCTTAATGGCTCGACCCTTCCCGCTATGCTCAATTTTGTCGGCGCTGGCGGCACCACAGTCAGTGGCAGTGGCAACACCATAACGATCACCGGCGGGGGTGGCGGCAGTTCTGGTTGGAAATGGGGCGGTACGGGCTCGCAAGGTGCTGGTTCTTTTCCTTCTGGCACAAGTAATGATGATGATGGCACGCAGTATGATTTCACCACCTACAGTGTAAGTGCTGGCGCTACTCATAAAGTCCCACACCATGCGGTTATTCAATGTACCGGCACGGCCAACGTGGCCGGCACCCTAAAGGTACAGCCTGGCATGGGTTGTGTTGGGGGCAATGGGGGCGCGTCTGAATATATCAAACCTTCCACGACGGCCAATAGGGCTGGTGGTGGTGGCGGTGGTGGTTGTAGTCCCAACGGCGCGGGCACAAGTCCTGGCGGTGCTGGCGGTGGCGATCCACTTGGCGAACTAACAGGCGGCCTTGGCGGACAGGGCGGCACATTCAATGCGCTAGAAGGGGGCGCCGGCGGGATGAATGCTGGTGTCTATAGTCAACAAGATGTAGCGCCAGGCGGCACCGTTTCGATTGCGGCCGTCGGGGCAATCACCGTTAGTGGCACGATCAACACGTCCGCTAGCGCTACTGCGGGTGGTGCTGGTTTTGGCGGGGGATCTGGCGGCGTGGCCAATCTCATGTCGCAAGTTTCCATAAGCCTGACCTCTACTTGCATATTGACCTCAAACGGACAGCCTGGGGGCAATGGCAGCTCGACGGTCGGCAATGGTGGGGGCGGTGGTTGTGGGTTGGTTGTTTGTTATGCGCCAGTCATCAATATTGATCCGGCCGTTACTTATAATTTTAACGGCGGGGCAGCCGGCACGGGCAGTACGGGCACATCCGCTAGCGCCGGCACAAGTATTACGGATGGTAATGTCTATGAGATCATAGGCACCCCCGTAGCGCCCTATATTAGCTACGACATTAAGGCGGCGGAAATTATGGCGGCTCTAAGCGGCCGCCACCGGTTCAAGCAAGAGGAAGTTCGCCCATTGGCCTTGAGCCTAATGGATCGGGAAACGCAAAGGTAGATCTGATCGTCTAGAGCGGGTGATTTCCCGACAGGAGAAAAACAATAATGAACGGAAGATTCAACAAGGCCCTGACCTGGATTATAGACATTCCAATCGCCCTTCTGGTGGGCGCTATTGTAATTTACGCTTTGGAGCCAGTTTTCAAAGCTATAGCACTACGCTAAAAGGAGCCTTATGCACGGCAGGCTCCTAATTGCTGGCGGGGTAGTGTTTGCCGCTACCGTATTGTTTGTAGCTGCCTATATTGCCAATGGATATGGCCAGTTGCACTCAACCGGCCTTTATAATGTACCGCCAGAACTTGTGGACCTCTTCAAGCTAATCTTGGGAAGCGCTATAGCGGTCCTGACCTTAAGTACCTTACGGCTAGCGAGATCGGACGATGCCCAAAATGAAAACAACGATGAGTAATAAATATCCGGCTGGACTTACCGAAGAGGTAATAGAGCTGGCGTTGAAATATCAGCAAGAGTTCAAGGTGCCGGCTTGCGTAACGATAGCCCAATATGGGCTAGAAAGCGCTTGGGGCGGCAAGCATTTGGGCTCGGCGAACAATTATTTTGGCATCAAGGCGATTGCTGGCCACCCGTCCGTAGAGGTCACGACCGACGAGTATGTGGGAGGGCGGGAAATTGTCCAAAAGGCCAATTTTGCTGTTTTTGACACTATGGATGCTTGCTTTGCATATCACAGTCAGCTATTGGCTAATCCGCATGGCCCCTATGGGGGAGCGCTCTATTGCATTAATGATTGGCGAAAATGGTTGCAAAAAATTGCCCCTGTCTACGCCACCGACCCCAAATATTTCGACAAGCTTTGCGAGATAATTGAGGACTTTAAGCTAGATCAGATAGGGCCGGCCGTTCCAAGCTAGTGACAATCGCACTGAAGGCGCCAGCTTGGCATTTTACGCACGAGACATAAATTACCAAGCCACAATCGTCCACTTGCTTTGTCACTTGAACTGACCGCAGGCTAAAGGGGTGGTGGCAAACATTGCATTCTCGGTTTCGTATCGTCTCAAAAAATTGCTGCCTGGCAGACTCTTTATTCATTTGTTATTACCTCAAATAGTGCCTCTAGTTTGTGTAAGGGTAGGTCTGGGACCAAGTAGACCATTTTTTGTGCCCTCATGGCAAGATCTATCAGGTGATATGTGTTAGAGCACCATTTGTCTAGAAAGCACACAATCAGATCGGCCTCGTCTACAAGCTTTTGATTTCGCTCGTTGCAGTGCATTTTGAACACATCCGCATCGTGCGGTCCTTTTGGAATGTTGAAAATCTTATGCTGATAGCCAGTTAGCTTTGCCTCCTCAAATGCCCAAGTGCATGGGCCAGGCATAGCGGTAGTTAGTATTTTGCTATCAACGGTTCTTATCTGTCCGATAAGCTCGCTGACTAACTGCCTGTTGCCAAACTCCTTATTGCCAACGATAGCTATTTTCATTTAGACAAAGTCCTCCCCGCTAAAAGCCGCCGCGTTTGCCTCGTCGTCATCTAACGAACTGTCATAGCGTTCGGGCAAGATTTCCTCTTCTGGTTCGGCTATCGGCAGGGCTTCCGCTTCTATTGGGGCCTCGGTTTCGGGCTCCTCTTGTTTAAGATCGACGGGCTTCTCTTTCTTACCAGGACGGCCGGCCTTTTTCTTGGGCTCTTCGGTCAGGTCTTTTACTTCGGCATCCGGAATGATCTTTTCAAACCAATAATCTGGTTTACTGGCACCATCTTTCAAAGACGTATAGATGCCCCGCAAGTGAACCATTTGGGTCTCATCAATACTGTCGGCCGCACATTGCATACGAGCCTCTATCTGCTCGCGCGTAACCTTGAAGTCTTTTGAGAAGGCCTCGAGCATTTTGCCTATGCGTTCTTTGAGGGGCGTTTTGTGCCCATGCTTCAACGTTTCACCCACCTGCCTGACCGCATCGGTAATTAGCGCAAAATCCAAGCAGCGCTCTACTTGTTTGCGCATGCGCCTAACGGCCAGATTGGCCACATGATAATAGACGTCATCCGGACTATCGATCAGCTCTTTTTTGCCATGCGCCTTGCGAACGTGTGGAATTATCAGGCCTTGGCCATTTATGTTGAGCGCCTCCATATCGATACACCAGACACCTACCTCGCTGTAGCCAGCGTTTGAGAGCGCTATAGTATCGACCGATCCGTCTGGCCCGGTTGGTACGGGTCCGAGTATTTTCCACCCGTAATTCAGCCGACCATATTTGCTCGCTATCGTTTCGATAAGTCGAATAGAAGGCCCGGAGATTAGAGTTCCACCTCGGCGGAATGTATAGAGGGCGCTTTCGGCTAAAGTAAGATTCTGACATGCTTTCATAACCTTCTGATGGATAGCCTCATCATCGCGCGGGTTAGATAAAGCTATCTGATAGATAGCGCTCACCTCGGCCATAAGTTGGCTTTTGTGAGCCTCTAGGGCGGCACTACCCACGGTGCTAAGTTGTCTATTTGTAGTGTTGCTACTCATTTGTTTTTTTCCTTTATTGGCTTTCTGACCTTGACCATGACCCTGACACTGACCCTGACGCTGACCCTGGCCATGACCTTGACCATGACCATGGCCCTGACCTTGACCATGACCATGACGATGACCCTGACCATGACCTTGACCATGACCCTGACCCTGACCCTGGCCATGACCATGACCTTGACCCTGACCCTGGCCATGACCGGCATTTGTGGCGGCGGGAATTGTTATGAGGCTTGAGCATAAAGACCCCCAATCAAGCACTTTCTGGCCCTGACCTTGACCATGACCATGACCATGACCCTGACCATGACCATGACCCTGACCCTGACCCTGACCATGACCCTGACCATGACCTTGACCCTGACCTTGACCTTGACCATGACCCTGACGCTGACCCTGGCCATGACCTTGACCATGACCATGGCCCTGACCTTGACCATGACCATGACGATGACCCTGACCATGACCTTGACCATGACCCTGACCCTGACCCTGGCCATGACCATGACCTTGACCCTGACCCTGGCCATGACCGGCATTTGTGGCGGCGGGAATTGTTATGAGGCTTGAGCATAAAGACCCCCAATCAAGCACTTTCTGGCCATGACCATGACCATGGCCCTGACCTTGACCATGACCATGACCATGACGATGACCCTGACCATGACCTTGACCATGACCCTGACCCTGACCATGACCCTGACCATGACCTTGACCCTGACCTTGACCTTGACCATGACCCTGACGCTGACCCTGGCCATGACCTTGACCATGACCATGGCCCTGACCTTGACCATGACCATGACGATGACCCTGACCATGACCTTGACCATGACCCTGACCCTGACCCTGGCCATGACCATGACCTTGACCCTGACCCTGGCCATGACCGGCATTTGTGGCGGCGGGAATTGTTATGAGGCTTGAGCATAAAGACCTTCAATCAAGTGCTTTCTGACCCTGACCCTGACCCTGACGCTGACCTTGACCATGGCCATGACCCTGACCCTGACCTTGACCATGGCCATGACCATGGCCATGACCATGACCCTGACCTTGACCCTGGCCATGGCCATGACCCTGACCTTGACCCTGACCTTGACCATGACCGGCATTTGTGGCGGCGGGAATTAGGCATTATTGTTTTTGCCCTTAGCAAAAGCTTCTATCGTAGCTATGCGGACATACAAATTTTTGCCAATTTCTTGAAAGTCTTTCCATTTTCTTTCGGTGAAAGCACCCGTCTCATAAACAATGCCACCATTTTCAAGCATCACACAATCGTCATCTACGCCAATCAACTTACCCGCGTAAAAATAATTAGTGCAAAAAAGAATCACCTCTTCGCCCATTAGACTAAGAAGTCCTTCTTCCTCAGCCTCGGTCACGTTAACTATTTTTTTCATCTCGTCACTCCTTTTTTTATTTGTATTTCCACATAGAACAAGCTTCCGTGCCGAATAGAGGGCAACTGGTGGATCGGCACCACATCGAATTAGGATTAGCCACGAACAAATATGTCGGGCCGCCGCTTTGAAAAGCCTCGACCTTTTGGGTAATTTCCCTAAGCCGTTGCCAAACTATTTTACGCCCAATAGCAACATCATAAGGTTCCCAAGATGCCTCGGGCGTCTGGTGTTTGGTCGGTCGAGGGATACGTACCACGCCACCACCCTTGGTAGGTAGCGAATGGCTTGTTAGCACAAGATCGTAGGCACTAACTTGCAACAAATGGTTGCTGCCCTTGCGGCCTGTTTTAAAATCCCAATGGTGCCCATCTTCAAGATAGTTATCGACCCTGCCGGATAATTTCCAGCCTTTGGCAATCTTGTCGAGGGAGACAAAAAGCTCTTTTTCCACAATAGAGGGCATTTCACGATAGCCCACTTGCTCTTTGTAAGTTTTGGCTATCGTGATTATTTGCTGTTGGGCGCGATTGTAGTCTGGCGTTATCGTGTCCCAGCCGTCATACCGCCCGTCGGTTGCAACCTTTTCAAACTCGCGCAAAAATTGCTCAGCACCAAACTCGACCGCTTCATTAAATGTAGGAAGCGTTCCGGTTCGAGATTTATATTGTGCGCTATAGCCGACGGTCGCGTGGGCGCCAGTTCCGACCAGCATGCCTATCGACGGACGAGTCTGATTAAGATTAAATCCTCTCTCAAGGAACATTTCTGGCCATTGGCGTGCTGCAGCTTGTAACTCGCAGTCAGACCAGCCGGACAGCATCGAGGCGCGAATTGTTGGCAATTGTTTTTACCCGTGTTTTTACCTACTGCTCAGCATACCACAGCGAACAGCTCAGCTCAAGCCCCTACAGGTAGTGGAGGGTCTTGCCAAGGTGCGCTATTAGCAGGATATTGCTTTTTTCCAGCGACCTCTAGTAGTATTTTCCTACCGGGCCGAGCATGACAAAACGCCCTCCCCGTAAGGGAAAGGCGCATGTCTCAGCCCGAAAATCGAACCCAAGAAACCCCCGTCCGCAAAACGGGGAAGTACACACCGCTCAGAAGGAAGACACCTATCAAAGGGGGAGTACCACTATGGAAAATTTAGCAAACAATGGCGAACTCGTCAATGCACGATATGAACGTGGCTTGATGTATCTTCGCTTCCCCGACATGGTTCCGTCGGTCTACTATCTGAAAAACCGGAAGTTTGAACAATGCGACATTCTGGCAGACGTGGGCTATGCGCTTTTTAAGCACTATCCAGAGCTACAGACAGACCGCTTGGCGCTATACGACGCGATGGTCCAATGGACAAGGCGCTTGGCCAGAGCCCTAAAGATAGAGTGGGCCCAAGAGCAATGGGAGTGGATTAAGCGGGCGGCCAAACGGCTGGCCGAATCTGGCAAGCGAGTCGTTAGGGGCGCGTGGCTTTCTCTTGAACATATGAGAAATGCAAACGAAAAACGTGCAAGAGAAGCAAGGCGAAAAGTATTCAAAGTCATGCTCGGATTTTATCGGGAGGGGATTGTACCTACCCGTAAGCAGATCATAGAGGCCACGCGCGAGTGGGACGAGCTTGAAGGTCGATACGTTTCGGTCGGACCTCATCAGGCTGCCAAGTATAAACAAGAGTTTTACGAAAGCCTGGAAAGCGACGAGGGGATAGGGTTTTCGGAAGAGGGCCAGCCAATTGCTACACAGTTTATTTCTGATCAAGATCTTAAAGGCCCTGAGATCTTTGATCTCCCTGACGGTTACAATTCGCCGGCCCACACCGAAAGCCAAGAGGAGATGCCAGTGGACAACGAGCAGGAAACACACATCCGAGAACGTTTTAGAGACCTCTATCTGGACGGTGGCGACCATATTGCCAAGCAAGAGCTCGACCAAAACGACTGCTCCTGGGAAGAGCTGGGAGAAATAGCAAGAGAGGTTGTTAACAGCGTGATTGAGCATCGGGAGCTTACGATCCCCAGCGAACGCGAAATATTTATGCGCCAGCTAGATGAAAATTACGAAAAAGCGAAAGAGCTCCAAAGGCAGGAACGGGAAGAAACGAGAAAAACCCGCGTGGCGATAATTTCTCAAACCGAATCGGACGAGGAGTTGTTTAGAAAGCCACCCGCCGAACAGCTTCAAGCCATTAAGGAGCAGGCCGCAAGAGAATGGCACGCGAAGGACTTGACGAACTGCTCAGCAGGTGCAATGCTTATAGCTCAGCAGAGAACTGTGATCGGTTGAGAACGAGAGGAACGAGTAGTTCAGTCTAACTGTAGACGAAGGACGAACGACAAACGCATAGGCGATAGTAAAGAACAAAAGATGGAGCAAAGTAGACACAAAGTCTAGGCCAATTGAAAGAGCAAAATTCCCTGTGATAGTAGAAACCAAAAGATCGAGGAAAAACATGGCTGTTGAGATCAAAGATAGATGGACAGAACGAGTACTCTACTCAAGCAAGAAAGCGATAAGTATTCGTGAGGCGTTGCTGGAAGCAATCGCCGAACGGGCGAACCTTTCCGGGGCGAACCTTTACAGGGCGAACCTTTCCGGGGCGGACCTTTCCGAGGCGGACCTTTCCGGGGCGAACCTTTACAGGGCGAACCTTTCCGGGGCGGACCTTTCCGAGGCGGACCTTTCCGGGGCGAACCTTTCCGGGGCGGAGCTTTACAGGGCGGACCTTTCCGGGGCGAACCTTTCCGAGGCGAACCTTTCCGGGGCGGACCTTTCCGAGGCGGACCT